>JAESFR010000087.1_pt1 | contig 131206 bp, 107 predicted proteins | sample 9266191 | NCBI WGS metagenome assembly JAESFR01 (sample SAMN14503063, study PRJNA617104) | algae metagenome | isolation source: Pleurocapsa minor HA4230-MV1 and co-occurring heterotrophs from cement on... | place: USA: Nuuanu Pali Lookout, Hawaii | collected 2009-07-20 | reverse complement strand
CGCCAGCCCCGAATCCGTTCGAAGCTGTAGCTCCCCACGTGACCCAGTTGCTGGATCTGTTCGAGCAGGTTCTGCTCGGCACGTTGTTCGGTGATCTCCTGGATGATCGCCATTCCGCCGACGATGGTGGTGCCATCGGCATCGAGCAGCGGCCGGAATCGCATCCGGTACTCGAAATGCGAATCGACGCTGAAATACTCGACGGGCGCGGGAGATTCGCCCCGTAACGTGCCCGCGTAGTACGGCTCCAAGCGTTTCCACGCGCGCTGCGACAGCACCTCGTCGGGGCGCTTGCCGATCAATGCGGCGGCGTCGTATCCGGCCTTCCGCAGGCTTTCCCCGGCCGCCATCACCAGGCGCAGGTCGGTGTCCCACATCAGGGCGGCCACGCCGTTCAGCTCGTCGATCGCGGCGCTCAACTGTGCGGGCGCCAAACCTGATGTGGCGACCTTCTCTGCACCCTCGGCGAGGGCGCCCACGTCAGGCTCCGACCGGATCGGGAAGGCCGCCGGCGAACCCGGACATGCACTGCATCGAGGGCGGGCGGACCGTACCGGCACACTCGGCGGCGCAACGGACAGCGTGGGGATGGAGTCCGTTTGAACGACGCCCGCTGCACCGGAAAGCACCGCATCGGGGAGCACCGCACTCACGAGCACATCGACGGACAACCTCACGCACGGCCCGCGCCGACCTTCCCCGGAGCGGTGACGGGCCACGGGACCTCACGGTCCGTGCACATTCATCTATTGCGGCCATGAAGCTCCCCCGGACACCCGCGCTCACAGACCAGATTCGGCAGAATCCTAACCCATAGTAATTACGCGGGCACAGATCGACGCGGGCCTCGCAACAGCCTGCGGGGACTCGGCTGTGTTGATCGGGACCTTGCGTCAGGCGGGGGTGCTGCCCGGCCGGTCGCTCACGGCGTCGCTGACCGGGTCGAGCGCCGGCAGCCGGTCGATGCTGCTGGTGTTGTGCTTGTTCCGGTACTGCGTGAAGTAGGCGTCGTCGCGCCGGCTCTGGGCCGTATCGAGCACGTCGCGGTCGGCCCGGAAGTCCATCAGTGGCACGGCGAAGCCGCAGCTGTCGGAAATCCGCTCGAGCTGGATGACGATGATCGAGCGCTGCCCCTGCGTGCGGTCCTTCGCGAAATGAGGGCGGTACCGGGCGAAGTCGGGGTGATGAGCCGGCACGACGCGGCCCTGCCCATGCAGTCTGACGATCTTCGGTGGCCCGTCGAACGCGCAGAACATGATGACGATGCGGCCGTTGTCGCGAAGGTGGGCGATGGTTTCCGCGCCGGATCCGGTGTAGTCGAGGTATCCGACGGTGCGGGGTCCGAGGACGGCGAAGGTCCCGGCCATTCCCTTGGGTGAGACGTTGACGCTGCCGTCGCCGCCGGACGGCGCGGTCCCGACGAAGAAGACGTGCTGCCGGCTGATCCAGTCGGCCAGCTTGTCGTCGATCTGCTCGTACACCGAAGCCATGCCACTGATGGTGTCATCACCGTCGTCCGCACCGCCGCTCGTGTGGCTCCACGTCGCACGGGCGTTCCGACCGACCTTCGGCGAGCGTGCGACCACTCGGCCGATCGGTGCTGGCCCGTACATGGCGCCGGGCCCGGCCACGTCGCGGATACGTGGCCGGGCCCGGAGTCTCGATGCGGCGCGGCGTCAACAGCCCGCCGCCAGGGTCAGCCGGTCAGCGGCCGGCCCGCTCGGTCAGCTGCACCCGGAGGTGGAGCCGCAGCCCTCGCAGACATAGCACGCGCCGGAGGGCCGCATCTTGGTGCCGCAGGTGAAGCACAGTGGCGCGTCGGCGGACTTGCCGATCACCATCTCCAGCAGCTCTGTCGAGGAACCCGCCTTACCCGCGTTCCGCCGGCCGGCCGTTCCGGCTGATCCGGAGGCATCGGCTGACCCGGCAGCGGCTCCACCCTCGACGGCGGGCCGGACGATCGGCGTGACGTCGATCGTCGTGCGCAGGTCCTCGACGACGTGCTCCTCGTCGGTGCCCGCCGCCGCTCCGTAGCTGGACGACACCTGCGCGGTCCGCTCCTCTGCGGAGAAGATGCCGAGTTCCGCGCGGGCATCGACCGGCAGGTAGTCCAGCGCGATCCGCCGGAACAGGTAGTCCATCACCGAGGTGGCGATCCGGACGTCCGGGTCGTCGGTCATGCCGGCCGGTTCGAAGCGCAGGTTGGTGAACTTGGCGACGTAGGACTCCAGCGGGATGCCGTACTGCAACCCGACGGACACCGCGATCGAGAACGCGTCCATCACACCGGCCAGGGTGGAACCCTGCTTGCCCAGCTTGATGAACACCTCGCCGAGGCCGTCGTCCGGGTATGAACCGGTGGTCAGGTAGCCCTCCGCGCCGCCCACGGTGAACGACACCGTCTGCGACGGACGCTTCTTCGGCAGCCTGCGACGGACGGGACCCGTGACGACCGGGGCGGCCGCAACAGCCGCCGGTGCCGCCGAGACGTCTGCGTTCTTCTCGCCGTGGTTCTTGTTCGACGCCGACAGCGGCTGTCCGACCTTGCAGTTGTCGCGGTAGATCGCCAGCGCCTTGAGGCCCATCTTCCAGCCCTGCTGGTAGATCTCGGCGACGTCGTCGACGGTCGCGTTCTCCGGCATGTTGACCGTCTTGGAGATGGCGCCCGAGATGAACGGCTGCACCGCGGCCATCATCCGCACGTGACCCATGGGGGCGATGGAGCGCTCCCCCATCGCGCAGTCGAAGACGCTGTAATGCTCCCGCTTGAGGCCGGGTGCGTCGACGACGTGCCCGTGCTCGGCGATGAACTCGACGATCGCCTCGATCGACTCCTCCTGGTAACCCAGGGCACGCAGCGCCCGCGGCACCGTCTGGTTGACGATCTGCATCGAGCCGCCGCCGACCAGTTTCTTGAACTTCACCAGGGCGAGATCCGGCTCGATGCCGGTGGTGTCGCAGTCCATCATCAGGCCGATGGTGCCGGTCGGTGCCAGCACCGAGGCCTGGGCGTTGCGGTAACCGTTCTTCTCGCCGGTGGCGATGGTCTCGGCCCACGCGGCGGTCGCCAGCTTCAGCGTCGCGGCGTCGTTCCCGCCGACGGCGCGGATGTAGTCGTTGGCCGCCGCGTGCTTGCGGATGACCCGCTTGTGCCCGTCGGCGTTGCGCGCGTACCCGTCGTACGGTCCGACCACGCCGGCCAGCTCGGCGGATCGCCGGTAGGCCACCGCATTCATCAGTGAGGTGATCGAGGCGGCGAGCGAACGACCACCCTCGGAGTCGTAGGCGTGTCCGGTGGCCATCAGCAGCGCACCGAGGTTGGCGTAGCCGATGCCCAGCTGGCGGAACGCCCTGGTGGTCTCGGCGATCGGCTGCGTCGGGAAGTCGGCGAAGCAGATGGAGATGTCCATCGCGGTGATGACGAACTCGACCGCCTTGGCGAAGGTCTCACCGTCGAAAACCCCGTCGTCGGACAGGAACTTCATCAGGTTCAGCGACGCCAGGTTGCACGAGGAGTTGTCCAGGTGCATGTACTCGCTGCACGGGTTGGACGCGTTGATCCGGCCGGATTCCGGGCTGGTGTGCCAGTCGTTGATGGTGTCGTCGTACTGGATGCCGGGGTCGGCGCACTCCCAGGCCGCCTGGGTGATCTTGCCGAAGAGCTCGCGGGCGTCGACGGTCTCGATCACCTCACCGGTCTGCCGGGCACGCAGCCCGAACGTGTCGCCGGCATCGACGGCACGCATGAACTCGTCCGACACGCGCACGGAGTTGTTCGCGTTCTGGTACTGCACCGAGATGATGTCCTCGCCACCGAGGTCCATGTCGAAGCCGGCGTCCCGGAGCACGCGGATCTTGTGCTCCTCCTTGGCCTTGGTCTCGACGAACTCGGCGATGTCCGGGTGGTCGACGTCCAGCACGACCATCTTCGCCGCGCGGCGGGTCGCACCGCCGGACTTGATGGTGCCGGCGGACGCGTCCGCGCCACGCATAAACGAGACCGGACCGGACGCGGTGCCACCGGAGGACAGCAGCTCCTTGGAGGAGCGGATGCGGGACAGGTTCAGCCCGGCGCCGGAGCCGCCCTTGAAGATCAGCCCCTCCTCCCGGTACCAGTTCAGGATGGCGTCCATCGTGTCGTCCACCGACAGGATGAAGCAGGCCGAGACCTGTTGCGGGGACTGCGTTCCGACGTTGAACCACACCGGCGAGTTGAACGCGAACATCTGGTGCAGCAGCATCCAGGTCAACTCGTGGGCGAAGACCTGCTCGTCCTCGTCGGTGGCGAAGTACCCGTGCTCGACGCCGGCCGCGGTGTAGGTCCGCACGACCCGGTCGATGATCTGCCGCAGGCTGGACTCGCGGGCCGGGGTGCCCACGGCGCCGCGGAAGTACTTGCTGGTGACGATGTTGGTCGCGTTGACGGACCAGAAGTCGGGGAACTCGACGCCGCGCTGCTCGAAGTTGACGGTGCCGTCACGCCAGTTGGTCATGACCACATCGCGCCGCTGCCAGGTCACCTCGTCGTAGGGATGAACCCCGGCCTTCGTGAACACCCGCTCCAGGTGCAGACCGCGTGCACCGCCGCCCGCTGCGGACGACGCAGGGCGCTTGCGTGTCTTCGCCGGCGACGGCTGGCCGTCGGCCGATGACGATCCGGGCGCGCCGATGGTCTCTGTCATGTGGGTCCTTCCCCTGGTGGAACTCCCCCGGGTGTGCGGGAGGAGCGAGTCGATCTGCCGGAGAGATTCCGGTCGGGCTGGAGGTCTGTCAGTGGTGGTGGCAGGTCCGGCGGCGCGTCGCGCGGGCCGGCCGTGCCGGTCAGCGCGTCGTCGTCGGGTGTCGCGGTCGGGCCGGCGGTCAACCCACGCCGACGGGCGGCGGCACGGACGCGGGCCGCGGCGGGTCGTGGATCGGTGGAACGGCATCGGACTGCGGGGCGGACACCGTCCCGACGGCGGTAGTGACATCGAGTGGCGGCTGCGCTGCCGATCCCCCGGCGGAGCGGTCGTCGCCGGTCGCGCCGGGCTGGGCATCTCCCGCGGACGGTGACGGCGCCGCCGCCCGCATCGCCCGGATCTCGGCGGCGAAATCCTCTGCCGAGCTGAACGAGCGGTAGACCGACGCGAAGCGGAGGTAGGCGACCTCGTCGAGATCACGCAGCGGACCGAGGATTGCGAGCCCGACGTCCTGGCTCTGCACCTCTGCCTGGCCCGAGCCGCGCACCGTCTCCTCCACCAGCTGCGCCAGTTGTGCGACCGCGTCGGCGTCGACCGGACGCCCCTGGCAGGCCCGCATCACGCCGGCGATCACCTTGCTGCGACTGAACGGCTCGGTCACCCCGCTGCGCTTGACGACCGAGAGCAACGAGCCCTCGAGCGTGGTGAATCTGCGGGAGCACTCCGGGCAGGACCGGCGGCGGCGGATGGCCTGACCGTCGTCGACCTCCCGGGAGTCGATGACCCGGGAATCGGGGTAGCGACAGAAGGGGCACCTCATCCCTTGCCACCTCCTTCGTTGACCGGTCCGGCGGGCCGGCGGTCAATCGGCTTCACCTGATGCTGCGTTGTCGCGGTGCTCAACTGCTGTGCGCGGTGATGCGTTTGCCGACGCCGGTGTTGATGCGGTGTTGACAACGCTGTGGACAGCCGGACCGGATGGCCCGTTTCCGATCGATCGCCCGCCGACTGTGGATCGGAATGTGCATCACCGGTGGGTAACCGCTGGCCCGGGTGGACAACTACCGATCGGTGGTGGCACAACCTGTTGATATCTTACATCCGTGTAAGTACCAGATGTAGGGGTTGACGGTAGATGGCCGACCCGGTGCAACGCAAGCGACCCGGCGCGCGGAAATCGGAACATGGTCGGCGTCGGGGGCCGGCCCGGCCGATCCCGCGGTCGCTGCAGGTGACGATGCTGCCCGTGAAGCGCACCGTTGCGCAGCCGCCCCGGCGGCCCTCGTCACCCCACCGGCGGGGGCCATCGCCCCGCGTGTCGACGCCCGGCGATCACACTCACCCGACCGGGGTTTGCATGCCCGGAAGTGTGGTTTGCCACCGCCCCGGCCTGTCTTGCCCACGTCGATGAGGCTGATGGCCGCCACGGGTCCTCTGGTGCGACGGCGCTGCCCTACTCGTCCGATGCCGGAACGCGCAGCACCACCCCGACCGGGAGCACCTCGCCGGAGACGTCGTTGAGTTGCCTGATCTCGTCGATGACGGCCCGCGGATCGCGATCCGGCGCGGAACTGGTGGCGATCGACCACAGGCTGTCCCCCGGGCCGACCGTGACGTCCACCAGGCGGGAGGACGGTGAGCCGGCGGTCAGGGCCGCGACGACGACCACCGCGGTGGCCAGCACCGTCACGGTCAACGACAGCCGGGCCCATCGGCCCATCCGGTAACCGGCGTCCGCACGCTCGACACCCGCGAGCACCACCGGAGCCGGGACACCGCGCGACGGATGGTGCAACCGGACCATCGACCGACGCGTCCGCGCCGGCCCGGCACGCCGCACCCGGGCCGGCGCCCCGCCACGACCGCGGCGCACGGAAGCCCGCCCGGCGCGCCTGCCCTCTCCAGGCTCACCGGGTGTGCCAGTCTCTGTCAGGTCGCCCGGCACCGGAGCGAGCCAGCCGGTGGCATCCACCGCCACTGGCAGCAGCACGTCCTGCATGCCGGACGTCAGGAGTTGAGTCCTCATCGCTTCACCTCGACCTCACCGACCGGCGGACCGGTCTCTTGTCGGTGCTTTCGGCGCTCGTCACCGGCCACGTCGCAGCGGTTCCAGATCGAACGCACGTTCTATCGAACGTCTGAACGCTTTCTACACCGAGGCACCGACAGTGGGAAGATTCTTCGGCGTGTCCATCGAACGCATGTTTGAATTGTGACCTCCAGGACCCTAGAGTTGCCCTCAGGCCGAGACCGCCGGAGCCGACCGGCGGGGCTGGCAATCGGCCGCTAGGCACCTGGAGGGACGACCGTGGCGATCGATCACACGGACAGCGCGAAGACCGACGCGACACCGGAGCAGGCATCGGGGCCCGGCGGCGCGGAGCAGGGACCATCGGTGGATGCGGGAGCAGCCGGCCTGGAGGTCGTCGTCGATCTGGACGGCGAGGTCGTCGACTTCCCCGACGTCGAACCGGCAGCCGGGCGTGTGCTGACCATGCGGCAGCGAAAGATCCTGCAGGTCATCCGCGACTCGGTGGAGCGGCGCGGGTATCCGCCGAGCGTGCGCGAGATCGGCCAGGCGGCCGGGCTCAAGTCACCGTCGTCGGTGGCCCATCAGTTGAAGGTGCTGGAGAAGCGCGGCCTGTTGCGCCGTGACCCCAACCGTCCCCGGGCGGTCGACATCCGCCCCATGGAGGATGTGCTCGAGGAGTCGCCGCAGCAGCCGACGCCGACCTACGTGCCTGTCGTCGGCCGCATCGCCGCCGGCGGTCCGATCCTCGCCGAGCAGGCCATCGAGGACGTCTTCCCGCTGCCCAAGGACCTGGTCGGCGACGGCACGCTGTTCCTGCTGCGCGTCGTCGGCGATTCGATGATCGACGCCGCCATCACCGACGGCGATTGGGTGGTCGTGCGGCAGCAACCGGTGGCGGAGAACGGCGACATCGTCGCCGCGATGATCGACGGCGAGGCCACCGTCAAGACCTTCCGACGCAAGGACGGTCACATCCTGCTGATGCCGCACAACGCCGCCTACCAGCCGATCCAGGGCGACGACGCCGTCATCCTCGGCCGGGTGGTCACGGTGCTGCGCAAGCTCTGACCCGGGTTCCGGCCGGCGAACTCGGCAACCCGGTCGAAAGATGCAGAGCGGGAACGTCGTGCACCGCTCGTGACCTGCACTGCCTTCGATGCACATAGCCCCCAGGGCATATTGCCCCGCAATGCACGAAGCTCCCGCGGCCGTGACCGGTCGCGGGAGCTTCGAGAGAGTACGAGGTAAGGGCGCTCAGGTGCGCTGGTCGTCCACCGGCACCGGATTGGAGGCCGGCGCACTGGCCGGGGCATTGACGACCGGCACCCCGTTGACCACCGGAGCGGTCGACGCGGCCGGGTACTGCACAGGTGCGGGCGCCGGGGTCCCCACGATCTGCGCGGTCGGCGTCGGGACGGCTGCAGTGGCATCCGTCTCACTCGGCTGCGTCTTCTTGGCGCGTTCCTCGTCCTCGTGCATGGCGCTGACCTCGGACTTGAGGATGCGCAGCGAACGACCGACACCGCGGGCGGCGTCCGGCAGTTTCTTGGCACCGAAGAGCAGGATGAACACCGCCAGAATGATCAGCCAGTGCCACCAGGACAAACCACCCATGCTGCGCCTCCTCGGCCTGACAGACGGACGGCGTGACGACGCCCGCGCCTTCTGACATTGCTTGTGATCCGGTCGATCGGGACTCCCATCGTGCAGGGCCCCGCGGGTTCTAGGTTACCCGCGGTCGTCGGTGGTCACGGCCGTTTCCCGGCATGGATTTCGGTTCCCCGGCCGGTCGCCGGTCTCCGATGCGCAGCGTGCGGCACGGGGAAAGATCAGCCCACCGCGACGTACGGCGCCAGGGCGCCGGCCAGATCCGGGTACACCCGGGCGTGCAGGCGCGTGCCCTCCGCGGTGTGCTCCTCGTCCAGCACGGTGCCCTCCGAATGCACCCGGGACACCAGCGCACCCTCGGTGAACGGCATCAACACGCTCATCTGGACCGCCGGGTCCGGCAGCGCGGCGGCGATCACCCGACGAAGGGCGTCGATACCGGCGCCCGTCCGAGCCGACACGAAGTGGGCGCCGGGGAGCGCATGCCGCAGCCGGGTCAACGTCATGTCGTCGGCCGCGTCGATCTTGTTCACCACGATGATCTCCGGAACCGACAGCGCGTCGATGTCGGCGAGGACCTCGCGGACCGCGGCCACCTGCTCCTCCGGGTGCTCGTCGGAGCCATCGACCACGTGCAACAGCAGGTCGGAGTCGGCAATTTCCTCCAGCGTCGACCGGAACGACTCGACCAGCTGATGCGGCAGATGGCGCACGAACCCGACGGTGTCGGTCAATGTGAAGATTCGGCCGTCCGCCGTCCGGGACTTGCGGGTGGTCGGATCGAGGGTGGCGAACAGCGCGTCCTCGACCAGGACGCCCGCATCGGTGAGCCGGTTGAGCAGTGAGGACTTGCCGGCGTTCGTGTACCCCGCGATGGACACCGAGGGAACCGCGTTGGCCCGGCGCCGCGAACGCTTGGTGTCACGGACCCGGCGCATCCCGGTCAGATCCGACTTCAGCTGGGAGATCCGCTTGTGGATCCGGCGCCGGTCGATCTCGAGCTTCGTCTCACCGGGACCGCGCGAACCGATGCCGGCACCGGCGGCGACGCGACCACCGCGCTGCCGGCTCAGCGCCGCACCCCAGCCCCGGAGCCTCGGCACGAGGTAGTTGAGCTGGGCCAGTTCGACCTGTGCCTTGCCCTCCCGTGATCGGGCGTGCTGGGCGAAGATGTCCAGGATCAGCGCGGTGCGGTCGACGACCTTGACCCGCAGCCGCTCCTCCAGGTTGCGCAGCTGACTGGGGGTCAGCTCCCCGTCGCAGATGACGGTGTCCGCGCCGGTCGCCTCGACCACCGCCATCAACTCGGTCACCTTGCCCGAGCCGATGTAGGTGGAACTGTCGGGATGGCTGCGGCGCTGCACCAGTGCGTCGAGCACCACCGACCCCGCCGTCTCGGCCAGCCGCGCCAGTTCGGCCATGGAGGCCTCAGCGTCCGCCGCCGTCCCGCCGGCCCAGACACCTACCAGCACAACCCTTTCCAGCTGCAGCTTCCGGTACTCGACCTCGGTGACGTCTTCGAGCTCGGTCGACAGGCCGGCGACGCGGCGCAGTGCGGCCCGATCGGCGAGATCGCGCTCGCCCTGGGTGCCATAGCCGTCGACGACCAGGTCGTCGTCGAGCGAGGCGGCCGACGGGCGGCGGGTCGGCGACGTGTCCTCGACCGAATCGTCGCTCCACTGCTCGTCGCTGATGACACGGTCACTGGTGATGGTGCTGCCTCCGGAGAAGGTGAAGGGATCGGTGCTGTTCGTGGTCTCACGGGTCATCGTGTCACCGCCGCTCGCCGCGGACTCCTTTGTCGACGGTTTTTCTTTCGTGAGGCCGGTGTGCTGGACGTGCACTGACGGTGATGGACCGGGGCCGTGATCGGCGTCAGGCCTTCCCGCGAGGTCGCGTTCTGTCACCAGGAGCTGCCGGCCGGCCGGGGAGAAGTGCTGCTTTTTCATATGCTTCCAGGGTGCCACGAATGGCCAGCGTTTTTCTGTCGGAAGCCGCACAGACGTTCCCGGAATAACCCGCGATCAGCGGTGACTCTCCCAGAAGGTGCGGTCGACGGTGCCGGCGGCGAGCAGTACGGCCGGCCCGGTCAGCGTCGCATCGTCGGTCGTCACGGTCACGGTGACGTCACCGCCCGGCACCGACACCCGCACGGTGCCCGCGGCCCGCCCGGTGGCCGCCAGGTGGGCCGCGGCCACCGCCACGGTTCCTGTGCCGCAGGACCGGGTTTCGCCGACGCCGCGTTCGTACACCCGCATCGCCACCCGGTCGATGCCCTGCGCGTCGGCGCCTACGGGGACCGCGAATTCGATGTTCACGCCGTCGGTGAAGGCTGTGTGGTCGAACAACGGCGGCCGGCTCAGGTCCAGTGATTCCAGCGGCACCCGCGTCAGGCACACCAGGTGTGGATTGCCGACATCCACGGCGACACCGGGGAAGTCGACCCCGTCGAGCCGCGCGGTGCCCGCGTCACCGATGCGGGCCGGACCCATTCCGATCGTGACGTCACCGATCGGCGGCACCTGCGCCACCCGCAGGCCGCCCCTGGTCTCGAACGCGATGCGACCGGCGGCGGACCAGCCGGCGTCGACCAGGAAACGGGCGAACACCCGCGCACCGTTGCCGCACATCTCGGCCAGTGATCCGTCCGCGTTGCGGTAGTCCATGACGAACGCGGCGGCGCCGCCGGACGCAGGTGTGATCCGGATGATCCCATCGGCGCCGATGCCGGCATGCCGGTCGCAGAGCGCCCGGACCTGTCCGGCGGTGATGTCGAGGCTGCCCTCGGGGTCGGGCAGCAGGATGAAGTCGTTCTCCGTGCCATGGCCCTTGACGAACGGGATCCCGTTCGCCGTGCCGGCCGGTCGAACAGCGGCGGTGGCCACTCCAGAGCCGTGCGGCTGCGTGCGCGCGGGCCTCGTCACCGGGTCAGCGTACGGCGGGAGTGCTGGCCAGCGCGGCCAGCGCGCGTTGCACCAGCCCCGGTTCCCCGGCGTCCAGGTCGATCATCCGGTGGTCGCGACGCAACCAGGACCGTTGCCGGCGGGCGAATCGGCGGGTGGCGGCCGCGGTGGCGACGATGGCCTGCTCGAGGTCACTGTCCCCGTCCAGGACGGCCAAGAACTGCGCGTAGCCCAGCGCCCGGGACGCGGTGACGCCCTCCCGCAGCCCCTCCGCGTCCAACCTGCGGACCTCGTCCAGGAAACCGGCATCGACCATGGCCCGCACCCGCCGCTCCAACCGGTCGTCCAGATCGGTGTTCGGCCGGTCCAGCCGCAGCAGGGAGGCGGCGTACCGGGGCCGGCCCCACTTCGGCAGGGTCGCGGTGAACGGCCGGCCGGTCAGCTCGATCACCTCCAACGCCCGGACGATCTTGCGCCCGTTCGCCGGTCCGATCGCCAGCGCGGCCGCCGGGTCGAGCTGCTCCAGGCGGCCGAACAGGGTCGCGATCCCCTGCCGCTGCAACTCGTCCTCCAGCGCACCGCGGACGAGCGGATCCGTTGCGGGGAAATCGATGTCGTCGATGACGGACTGGATGTACAGGCCGGAACCCCCGGCCAGAATAGGGGTGCGCCCGCGGTCCAGGATGTCCTGCACGGCCAGCCGGGCGTCGCGCTGGTAGGACGCCACGGTGGCGGTCTGCCGCACATCGAGCACGTCGAGCAGGTGATGCGGTACGCCGCGTCGCAGCTCCGGCGGCAGCTTCGCGGTGCCGATGTCCATCCCCCGGTACAGCTGCATCGAGTCGGCATTCACCACCTCGCCGTCCAGCCGTTCGGCCAGGTCCAGTGCCAGGTCAGACTTTCCGGTGCCGGTCGGACCCGCAACCACCACGAGCCGGTCGAGCGGGGCGCCGGCGGGCACGCTCACCACTGCCACACCGCCGCCAGGTACCCCACCCCGAACGGGGCCGCCGAGTACAGCAGCGTTGCGTGACGCGGCGAGTGCCCGGCGGCGAGCCAGGCCAGGGCGGCGAGCGGCTCGACGGTCGCCAGCAGAATTCGCGCCGCATCGCGGTCAGCGCACGCCGCGGCCAGTGCCGACGGGTCACCGGCCTTCAGGGCGTCGGCCAAGGCCGCATCGAAGGCCGGTGCTGCGTCGTTCGCGCGGCCTGGCGCGGCGTCACCGTGGCAGGCGGAGCCGTCGGCGATGACGACGATGCCGACCCGCCGCTCGTCATCGGGATCGACGAGATCGGCCAGGTCGCCGGATCGCGTGACATCCCGGGCGGCGTCCCGGCCGCTTCCGGTGATCTCCACCGCGATCACCGGCACCTCGATCCCAGCATCGGCGAGCAGGGCAGCACCGAGCAGCACGCCGGTCGCGGGCTGCCCTTGCGGGTGCCGGTGCTCGAGCCGCGCGGGGAGCAGGTGACGGGCGGGCTCGTCGGTGCGATCGCTGCGGCGGAAGCCGTCCGCGCCGAGCACGGTCCCCGGCGGCAGCACCCGCACGCTCGCCGCGGATGACGGCGGCTCGCTGCTCGATGCGTCCGTGCCACGCCGGCCGTCGGTGGCCGCACCCGCCGCGCCGGCCGGGAACGCTGCACCGGCTGCCGGTGCCGACCCTGCGGCGCGGGCAGCGGTCAGCAACAGGATGGCGTCGACGTCACGCACCGCATCGACGGCCGACCGGCAGGCCGCCAGCAGATCGGGAACCCGGCGCGCCAGGGCGTCGGCCACGCCGGGAAGGAGGAACGGCGCACCCGGGCACACCGCTGCTCCGACGATCACCTGTGCAGGCTAATCGGCAGGCGCGGCGACCCGGGCCGGACGCAAACCGTCATCCGGCGTGAAGGGACGCCCCGCACCCACCCCCACTCGCTCCGACCAGCGGGGACGGGCACACTGGACGTGATGTCGGCCACGACGGCCGGCGGTGCAGGGAGAAGTGACTGGGGCACCGCAAGGTGCCGGGGACCCGTGCGGTCCCCTCGAGCGCGAGGAAGGTCCGCCCAATGTCCGAGGACGATCACACCGGCCCGCACGTCGACACCACCGCATCCGGTGACGATGACCGGCCGGGCGGCGAGGCCACGATCCCGGAACCCCCACGGAGCCCGGACATCCCGTCACCCCAGCCGGACGGACCAGATCCCGCCCCCGAGGTCCCGGATCTCCCGGAGATCCCGCAGCCCCAGGTCCCGGATCTCCCGGAGATCCCGCAGCCCGAGGTGCCCGCCGCACCGACACCTCCGCGGATCGACGACACCGCACCGGTGGTGACGGCGGCGACGGATCCGGTCGGTGCGGCAGGGATCGGTACAGCAGAAGTCAGTACAGCAGGGATCGGTGCAGCAGAGGTCGGCACAGCACAGGTCGGCACAGCACAGGTCGCTGCGGCAGACCTCGCCGAACCGGCCGCAGCAGCGGTCACGGCGGAGGCGAATGCCGCCGGGTCTGCCGGCCCGGCCCCGATGCCGATCGTGCCGCCGGCGCGCCCCATGGCACCGATGCCGACCGCGACGCCTGCGCCCGGGCCCGTCCCGATGCCGACCGTGACGCCCACCCCTGCGGCCCCGGCCGAGGCACCGACTGCCGACGCACCGCCCGCCGACGTCCCGGCGGAAGCGCCGCCCGCAGAAGCGGCACCGGCCGAAGCGCCGCCCGCAGAAGCGGCACCGGCCGAAGCGACAGCGGTCGACGCGGCAGCGATGGAACCGGCACCCCCGGCATCGGCGGAAACGGCGGCGGAGCCAGCCCCGACCGAGGCAGTGACGCAGGAGGCTTCCGTCGAGCTCCCCCCGACCGACACCCCGCCGGCCGCGGCCGGTGAACCCGAAGCTGCTCCTGACCCACTCACCGATGTCACCGCGGTCGCATCAGCCGAGGCGCCGGCTCACGAGCAGCCCACCACCGAGCCCGCGGGCGCGACGCCGCCCGCGGCTCGGGGCGACCGTGCGACCGGTCCGGGCAGGCAGCAGTCGGGACCGCAGGGCCCGCGCCCGGCCGGTCAGCGACCCAAGGCGGGACGCCCCGGCGGTCCCGGCGGCCGGCCGGGCGGACCCGGTCACCGGCCGAGCCCGGTGCCGGCGCCGCACGGACGGCACGCTGCGCACACCCCCGTCCGGGAACCGGTTGTCGAGCCGATCGACCCGCACGAATGGGGCCGGATCGACGAGAACGGCGTCGTCTACGTCACCACCGCCGCCGGCGAGCGCGCCATCGGCAACTGGCAGGCCGGTGACGTCGAGGCCGGGCTCGCCCACTTCGGTCGCAAGTTCGACGACTTCTCCACCGAGATCGCCCTGCTGGAAGCACGTCTGGCGTCCGGCACCGGAGACCCGAAGGCCACCAAGGCGCAGGCAGTGGCGTTGCGCGAGTCCGTCGACACGCTGCCGGCCATCGGTGACCTGGACGGTGCCGCGGCCCGGCTGGAAATCGTCATCGGCGCGGCGGACGCCGCCATCGCCGGCGCCTCGCAGGCCAGGAATGCCGCCAGGGCGGCCGCGATCAGGGCGAAGGAGGCGCTGTGCGTCGAGGCCGAATCACTGGCCGAATCCACGCAGTGGAAGGCGACCGGCGACCGTCTCAAGGCCATCGTCGAGGAATGGCGCACCATCCGTGGCATCGACCGTAAGACCGATGATGCGCTGTGGAAGCGCTTCGCCAAGGCTCGGGACACCTTCACCCGCCACCGCGGGTCGCACTTCGCGGAACTGGACAAGCAGCGCAGCGCCGCGAAAGAGGCCAAGGAGGCATTGATCGCCCGCGCCGAGGCACTGTCCGACGCCACCGAGTGGGGCGAGACCGCCGCCGCCTACCGCGGTCTGATGGAGGAGTGGAAGGCGGCCGGCCGTGCACCGCGGGACGTCGAGGATGCGCTGTGGGCGCGTTTCCGGGCGGCCCAGGAGAAGTTCTTCTCCCGCCGGAACAAGACCTTCTCCGATCGCGACGCCGAGTTCGAGGCCAACGCCGCGGTCAAGGAGAAGCTGCTGGCCGAAGGCGAAACCATCGACCCGGCGAAGGGTTTGGACGCGGCCAAGGCGAAGCTCCGGTCCATCCAGGAGCGCTGGGAAGCAGCCGGCAAGGTGCCGCGCGACCGGATCCGCGAACTCGACAGCCGGTTGCGCGCGATCGAGGACCGGGTGAAGTCGGCCGAGGACCGGCACTGGCGGCGGACCGACCCGGAGACCTCCGCGCGGGTCGAGCAGTTCCGGGCGCGGGTCGAGTCGTACCGCTCGCAGGCGGCGAAGGCGCGGGCGAGCGGCGACGAACGCAAGGCCCGGGACGCCGAGGCGCAGGCCCGGCAGTGGGAGGAGTGGCTGCGCACGGCACAGAGTGCCGTCGATCGGTGACCGGCGTCGTGCCGTCGGGAGCACCGCGGCACCTCCCGTCATGAACGACGCGGGGACGAGTTCGGCGACCTCGGACGACCGGCAGGCTGAACCGGGCACCGAACCAGTGACGGCCGGCGACCCCCCTCCGCGCCCCAGCCCGGATCCCCACCGGCCGGAACCGCCGTCCGCGCCGGGGGTTTCGGGCGCTCGGCTCACCGACCCGACCGTCGCGCCGACGGCGCCGCCCGCCGTGCCGGCCGACCCGGCCGCCCTCGCCCGGCGGATCCGCACACTGCAGGCGTCCGCCGGCGCGGGGCGGCGGGTGATCATCGGCATCGCCGGTGCGCCTGGCGCCGGGAAATCGACGTTCGCCACCGACCTGGTCGCGGCGTGCGGACCCGACGCCGTACTCGTCGGCATGGACGGCTACCACCTCGCCCAGCGGGTACTCGACGCCGCCGGCCTTGCCGAGATCAAGGGTGCGCCCGAGACGTTCGACGCCGCAGGCTATGTCGCGCTGCTCGATCGGCTCGGTGCGGTCGGCACGGACACGGTGTACGCGCCGGAGTTCCGCCGCGAGATCGAGGAGCCGGTGGCCGGCGCGGTGGCAATTCCGCCGTCCGCCCAGGTCGTCATCACCGAAGGCAACTACCTGCTGCTCGACACCCCGCCCTGGGACCGGGCCCGATCGCTGCTGACCGAGGTGTGGTTCCTGGACGTCCCCGAGGACCTGCGGCTGCATCGCCTGGTGCAGCGGCACATCCGGTTCGGCCGCTCCCCCGAGGCCGCGCGGGAACGCGCGGTCCGCGGATCCGACGGCGCCAACGCCCGCACGGTGATGGGCACCCGGCACTGCGCGGATCTGCTGCTGCGGCCACTCGACGACGAAACCGGTGGCGCCGGCGCGCCGTCCTGAGCCGCCGGGCGGACCCCGACTTGTTCACCGAACCGGTTGCGCCACGCCGACACCGCGACATCCGGCACCCGGCACCTGGCACCTGGCACCTGGCACCTGGCACCTGGCACCTGAAGCGTCCGGACGCCCGCAGCACCCGATGCACACGGGCCTTCGGTCATCGCCGTGGCCCACTGCGGACACACCGCCGGGCGAAGAAGTCAGCCGGCCGCGCAGGCGGTCACCGGCGCGACGACCGCCGGCCGTCCGACGCCGGGCATACCCAGGCCGACCCCGGGCGTGCGCAGCGCGGTACCTGTCTCGGACCGGTCACCGGCCTTCGTCCGCCGGTGGGTCAGCACCTCGCCGTCCGCGACGAGGTGGTGCGGGGCGGCGTAACTGACCTGGGTGGTGACGACGTCACCGGGACGGATGGCCCGGTCGATCGCACCGCGGGGCGCGAAGTGCACCAGCCGTCCGTCCCGCGCCCGGCCGGTGAGCCGGCCGCTGCCCTCGTCCTTGCGGCCCTCACCGGAGGCGACCAGAACCTCCACCTCGGACCCGACCAACCGCCGGTTGCCGGCGAGCGCAGAGGCGTCGACCACGGCCATGAGCCGCTGGAATCGCTGCGTGACCACCTCGCGCGGCACCTGGTCCGGCATGGTCGCTGCGGGTGTCCCGGGCCGTGGCGAGTACTGAAAGGTGAAGGCAGCAGCGAACTGTGAGGCCTGCACAACGTCGAGGGTGGCCTGGAAGTCGTCCTCGGTCTCGCCGGGGAAACCCACGATGATGTCGGTGGTGATCGCCGCATCCGGCATCGCCGCCCGCACCTGCGACAGGATCGACAGGTACCGCTCGCTGCGGTAGGAGCGCCGCATCGCACGCAGCACCCGGTCGGACCCGGATTGCAGCGGCATGTGCAGCTGGTGGCACACGTTCGCGGTCTCGGCCATCGCATCGATCACGTCGGTGGTGAAGTCCTTGGGGTGCGGCGAGGTGAACCGCACGCGCTCGAGACCCTCGACGCCGCCGCATGCGCGCAGCAACTTCGCGAACGCGGCCCGGTCACCGAACTGCGCGCCGTAGGAATTGACGTTCTGCCCGAGCAGCGTCACCTCGAGAACGCCGTCGGCCACGAGCATCTCGACCTCGGCGAGGATGTCGCCGGGCCGCCGGTCGGCCTCCTTGCCGCGCAACGACGGCACGATGCAGAACGTGCAGGTGTTGTTGCAGCCCACCGAGATCGACACCCAGCCGGCATAGTGGGATTCCCGCTTGGCCGGCAGGGACGACGGGAAGACCTCCAGCGACTCGAGGATCTCCAGTTGAGCCTCGTTGTTGTGCCGCGCCCGCTCCAGCAGGGTGGGTAGCGACCCGACGTTGTGCGTGCCGAAGACGACGTCGACCCACGGCGCCCGGCGCAGGATCTCGCTGCGGTCCTTCTGTGCCAGACAGCCGCCGACGGCGATCTGCATGCCGGGGCGCTTCGCCTTGACCGACGCCAGGTGGCCGAGGTTCCCGTAGAGCTTGTTGTCGGCGTTCTCCCGCACGGCGCAGGTGTTGAACACCACGACGTCGGCCTGTTCCCCTGCGGTGGCCGACTCGTAGCCGGCTTCCTCCAGCAGCCCGGACAGCCGCTCCGAATCGTGCACGTTCATCTGACAGCCGTAGGTACGGACCTGGAACGTGCGGGCGTGCGGGGTCGGCTGCGGGGCCACCCGGTCGAAGACGGCGGAACTCACGCCGATCAGGGTACGGGGCGGCGCGGTCCACCCGGACCGGCTCGGCCGCCCCGGGCGCGGCGAGCAGGGAGAACCGTTCCGCGCCCGGCCACGTACGCGGCACCATGACTACTGCACGCGACACCCTCCGGCGTCCGACCCACCCGGGGCACCGCGACCGGCCCAGACCACTGTTTCGCCATGCTCACCAGCGGTGACGACATTACCGGCAAAACGGTCACGGAGTGCGGGCTCGTCTCCCGTTGAGTAAAGCTTTGGGAACTGAACCGCCCGAACGGTGCCGCCGCTCCGTGCGGTATGACACTCTCGATCCACCGCGGAGCAGGGCGCCGCGGCCAAATCCGTCGGGAGGGCTCGTGAGCGCAGACTCCGTGGTCGACGGCCACGGCCGTCCGATGATCAGCATGGACAACGTCGAGAAACACTTCGGCCAGTTGCACGTGCTGCGGAACATCCAGCTGGAGGTGCCTGCCGGCCAGGTGGTGATCGTCATCGGCCCATCCGGATCCGGCAAGTCGACCCTGTGCCGGACCATCAACCGGCTCGAATCGATCGACTCGGGGACCATCGCCATCGACGGCGTGCCGCTTCCCGCGGAGGGCAAGGGCCTCGCCCAGTTGCGCGCCGACGTGGGGATGGTCTTCCAATCCTTCAACCTGTTCGCGCACAAGACGATCCTGCAGAACGTCACCCTGGGACCGATCAAGGTCCGCAAGATGAGCAAGAACGACGCCGAGGCGCTGGCCATCTCCCTGCTGGAACGGGTCGGCATCGCCGAGCAGAAGGACAAGCTGCCGGCGCAGCTGTCCGGCGGGCAGCAGCAACGGGTGGCCATCGCCCGCGCGCTGGCCATGAAGCCGAAGGTGATGCTGTTCGACGAGCCGACCAGCGCGCTCGACCCCGAGATGGTCAACGAGGTGCTGGACGTGATGGTCTCCCTCGCCAGGGAGGGCATGACGATGGTCGTCGTCACCCACGAGATGGGCTTCGCCCGCAAGGCCGGCGACCGGGTGCTGTTCATGGCCGACGGCGAGATCGTCGAGGACGCAACGCCGGAGACGTTCTTCACCAACCCCACCAGCAACCGGGCGCGCGATTTCCTCAGCAAGATCCTCACTCACTGACCTGCGGCCGGGACCGACCCGCGCCGACGATCATCGGAAGGAATCACCCGCATGAGACTCCGCAAGATCGCATCAGCTGTCGCTGGGGCGGCCGCCTTGGCGCTCGTCGTCACGGGCTGCGGCAGCAGCAGCGACAGCGCCGGCTCGAGCGCCACCAGTGCTGCCGGCGCCGCGACCAGTGCGGCCGGCAGCGTTGCCTCGGAAGCGACCTCCGCCGCCGCCTCCGCGGGCAGCGAGGCGACGTCCGCCGCGGCTTCCGCGACCTCCGCGGCAGGTTCCGCCGCGGCCGGAGACTCCAAGGTCCTCACCGACGCCCAGAGCGGCAAGCTCGTGGTCGGCATCAAGTTCGACCAGCCCGGCCTCGGGCTGAAGAACCCGGACGGCACGTTCGCCGGCTTCGACGTCGAGGTGGCCAAGTACGTCGCCGACAAGCTCGGCGTGCCGGCCGACGGCATCGAGTTCAAGGAATCGAAGTCTGCCGAGCGGGAGGGGTTGATCGAGCGGGGCGAGGTGGACTACATCGTCGCCACCTACTCGATCACCGACACCCGCAAGGAGAAGGTCAACTTCGCCGGCCCGTACTTCGTCGCCGCCCAGGACCTGCTGGTCAAGAGCGACTCCGACATCACCGGACCGGAGGCCATGGCCGGCAAGATCCTGTGCTCGGTCACCGGTTCGACGTCCGCGCAGAAGGTCAAGGACAACTACGCCGCGGACGTGGCGCTGCAGGAGTACGGCACCTACACCGAATGCGTCGAGGCCTTGCGTTCGGGCGCGGTCGACGCGGTCACGACGGACAACGTGATCCTCGCCGGTTATGCGGCCCAGTACCCCGGCGAGCTGAAGGTGGTCGGCAAGGGCTTCTCCACCGAGAACTACGGCATCGGCCTGAAGAAGGGCGACACCGCCGGCACCGACGCGATCAACGCGGCGATCCAGTCGATGATCGACGACGGCAGCTGGAAGAAGGCTCTGGACAGCACCGTCGGACCGTCGGGCTTCACCATCCCGGCCCCGCCGACCCCCGGCAGCCTCGCGTCGGCATCGACCGCACCGTCGAGCTGACGTTGCGCCGGCTCACCGGTCCCCGGCTTCGGCTCGGGGACCGGTGAGCCGGTCCGGCACCGCGTCGGCGCTGCTCCGGTGCCCCGACCGGTCGGCCTGACCCGGTCTCCGCCCGATCTGCTGTATCCGGTTCCCCGCCCGGTCCTCTGTGCCCGTCACTGATATTTGCGTCGCCACCACGCTGCCCGAAGTTCGTCGCATCAAGCCCGCTGCCGCCCGACGCCCAACCGCAGACCGGCCCGCGCCACGCACCAGCCCAGAGAGGAAGTTCGCGTGGATTTCAGCTTCCTGTCCGACCCGAGATACAACGTTCTCGGCGCGTTCTGGATGACCGTGCAGCTGACCTTCTGGTCGGCGATCGGCTCGTTCATCCTCGGTGTGCTGCTGGCGGCGATGCGGGTCAGCCCGGTGCCCCTGATGCGCGGCTTCGGCGGCGCCTTCGTCAACGTCATCCGTAACATCCCGCTCACGCTGATCATCATCATGATGTCGCAGGTCATCGCCAATCAGCTGGGCGTCCGGCTGGCCAGCCGCCAACCAGGGGTGAACCCGCAGGCGTTCCTGGACAGCCAGAACTTCCGGCTCGCGGTCGTCGGCTTCATCATCTACACCTCCACGTTCGTCTGTGAGGCGATCCGGTCGGGCATCAACACCGTCCCGGCCGGGCAGGCCGAGGCCGCGCGGGCGATCGGGCTCACCTTCACCCAGGTCCTGGGCATCGTGGTGTTGCCGCAGGCAATCCGGGCGGTGATCGCCCCGCTGGGATCGGTGCTGATCGCGCTGACCAAGAACACCACCGTGGCCTCCGCCATCGGCGTCGCCGAGGCGGCGCTGTTGATGAACACCCTGCTGGAGAACGAGGCCGACAAGTTCACCGCGGTGTTCCTCGTGATCGCCGCCGGTTTCATCGTCCTGACGCTGCCCACGGGCCTGGTGTTCGGCGCGCTGGCCAAGCGAAGCGCGGTGAAGCGATGAGCGAGCGCGCAACGGTCCTCTACGACATCCCGGGGCCGAAGGCCAAGCGGTTCAACGTCATCGCCAGCATCGTCTTCGGGGTGCTGCTCGCCGCCCTCGCGTGGTGGGTCGTGTCGATCCTGGCCTCGAAGAACCAACTCGAGGCCGACAAGTGGTCGCCGTTCCTGGAGGGCCAGAACTGGACGACCTACCTGCTGCCCGGCCTGTGGGCGACCCTGCAGGCCGCGTTCGTCAGCGTGATCATCGCCCTCCCGATCGGGGCGCTGCTGGGCATAGCGAGGCTGTCCGATCACTCCTGGATCCGGTGGCCGGCCGGGGTGATCGTGGAGTTCTTCCGGTCCATCCCGGTGATCATCCTGATGCTGTTCGCGTTCCAGCTGTGGTTCGCCATCCTGGGGGTCTCCAGCCCGTTCGCCGCGGTCGTAATCGGTCTGGTGCTCTACAACGGGTCGGTGCTCGCCGAGGTGGTACGAGCCGGCATCCTCGCCGTGCCCCGCGGGCAGACCGAGGCCGCCCTGGCCATCGGGCTGAACAAGACCCAGCTCATGACGATCGTGCTGCTACCGCAGGCAGTCACCACGATGCTGCCGGCCGTTGTCAGCCAGCTGGTGGTGATCGTCAAGGACACCGCCCTGGGCGGGATCCTGGTCGGCTACGTGGAGTTGCGGCGGGCTGCAAACACTTCCGCCAGCTTTTACGGCAACCTTCTGCCGACCTACGTCGTCGTCGCGGTGATCTACATCGTGATCAACATGTCGCTGAGCTCGTTCTCCCACTATCTGGAGCGCAAGCTGCGGACCCGGCGCGGCGGCGGGCGCATCGTGAGGATCGACGAGGGCGCGCAGAACGACCTGATGGCCGCCCGGCAGACGGTGGAGGTGGTCGGCGTGCCGGGGGTGGACGAGAGCCGCTGAGGGATCCAGCCTTCCTGAGCGCTCGGAATCCGTGGACGGTGGCGGTGCGCTCGCTCCTTTCAGCTTGTCGGTGATGCTCGACGGCTCCGCTGCCCGGGATGCTCGTGCGTTGGCCCGCCAGTCGACCTGCTGCGCAGTCGCCCTGCCGTCCTCGGGGCCGCTGCGAACGGCTTCGCTCGCGTCCTTGGGGTCGGGTTTGACGCGAGCCCGCCGGGCGTCAGCGGGCGATCTCGGTGGCCCTGGATTCCCGCACCACGGTGACCCGGACCTGACCGGGGTAGGTCAGCTCCTCCTCGATCTGCTTGGCCACCTCCCGGGCAAGGACGTGTGCCTCGAGGTCGTCGATGACGTCCGGCTTGACCATGACGCGCAGTTCGCGGCCGGCCTGCATGGCGAAGACCTTCTCCACGCCGCGCTTGGCGGTGGCGATGGCCTCGATCTTCTCCAGCCGCTGCACGTATGACTCCAGCGATTCTCGCCGGGCGCCGGGGCGGCCGCCGGAGCAGGCGTCGGCGGCCTGCGTCAGCACGGCCTCGACCGTCGTCGGCGGCACCTCGTCGTGGTGCGCCTCGATGCAGTGCACGACCTCTTCGGACTCGCCGTACTTCCGGGCGAGTTCGGCGCCGACGATGGCGTGCGATCCCTGCGCCTCGTGGGTCAGCGCCTTGCCGATGTCGTGCAGGAAGGCGCCGCGGTTGACGATGGTGGGGTCGATGCCGAGCTCCACGGCCATGCCCCGGGCGATGTGCGCGGTCTCGACGAGGTGGCCGAGCACGTTCTGCCCGTAGGACGTGCGGTACTTCAGCCGGCCGATCAGGCTGACCAGTTCGGGGTGCACGTCGGTGATGCGGACCTCGAGCAGGGCGTCCTCGGCGGCGCGCTGGCACAGCACGTCGACCTCGTCGCGGGCCCGCTCGTACGCCTCCTCGATGCGGTGCGGGTGGATCCGGCCGTCCTCGATGAGCATCTCCAGGGTGATCCTGCCGATCTCCCGGCGCACCGGGTCGAAGCAGGAGAGCAGGACGGCCTCGGGGGTGTCGTCGATGATGACGTTGACCCCGGTGACCGTCTCGAAGGCGCGGATGTTGCGGCCCTCGCGGCCGATGATGCGGCCCTTCACCTCGTCCGCCGGCAGGTGCACGACGGCGACGACGGTCTGCGCGGTCTGATCGGAGGCGACCCGCTGGATGGCCTCGGTGACGATCGCCCTGGCCCGCTGCTTGGCGGTCTGCTGCGCCTCGGTCTCGATCCGCCGGATCATCATCGCGGCGTCGCGACGGACGGCCTCCTCCTGGCCGGCGAGCAATTCGGCACGGGCGGCCTCGGCGGTGAGCCCGGAGATCCGGACCAGCTCGGCCTGGTGGGCGGCCGCCGCGGAGTTCAGTTCCAGCTGCCGCTCGTCCAGCTCCTGTGAGCGGGCGCGCAGCCGTGCACCTTCCGCCTCCAACGCGTCGGACCTGGCCTGCAGAGACTTCTTCGTGGCGAGCAACTCGCCCTGCTCGGACCCGATCCGGCGGCGGTCGGCGATCAGTGCGTGTTGTTCCTCCGCCAGCGCGTCGACGGCGGCCCGCAGCCGCTGCTCGGCCTCCTGCAGTTCACGGCGGTCGTCGGTGACGGCGGCGGTGGCTTCCAGGGTGATCCGGTGACGTTCGGCTTCCAGCGCGTTGCGCATCTCGATCGCCTGGGCGCGCGCGGCTTCCAGGGTCCGCTCGGCCTCGGCTCTGGCGTCGGCCCGGAGTTGTTCGGCGTCCTCGCGGGACCTGGCCCGCAGTTCGTCCGCAGCTTCGGCGGCGGTACGCCGGACCGCCTCGGCGGCGTCTGCCGCTGCTGCGGCCTCGTGGCTGAGCAACGCGAACCGACCCAGGTCGGGATCACCGTCACGGGGTGTGTCAGCCCGCTCCACCTGAGGCGCGGGTTTGCCGACCGCTTCCTCGACGAGCCGGCGCAGAGCCTGCTCGTCCAGAACGGGAGCAGCTGGTGGGCGGCGCCGGGACAGCACCACAACGGCTACCAATGCCGCCACCAACGCGGCGATCATCACGATGAGAAGAACGTCGGACATGTCGACCCTCCCTCATCTGCGCCGCGGAGGACGGCAGCCCGTAGGGGGCGGGCCGTCCATGGTGGTGGACGGCAGGAGGGCCGAGGACGCCAACCGGAGGGCGGTACGACCAACAACCACGTCGACGCCGAGGTCGACGTCATCGGCGATGACCTCGGGAAGGTCGTTCGGGTGCGACAAGCATCTGTGCTATCGGCCGCGCAGCCCTGCGGTGCGCGCATAGTGACTCTCCTGTTACTACCGAGGTTAGGGAGCGACACCCCACGGGTCAAGCCGACCCGCAGCCCACGCATCGACGGGGCAGGTCAGCGGCCTGCGACCCCCGTCCGGCCCCGTACGTTCATCGTCACGCAACCAGGATGTTGACCCGTCAAAGATCACTGTCAGTAGCAGTCCTGGAAGTGCGCCTGCCTGCGCGGCCGATTGCGGCGACCCGCAGGAGGGCGCGACTGCACGCGGGCGCGAGCGGGCGCTGTGGGTGTGCGCCGCGCGGCCCGGGTGGGCACCGCAGCGACCGACCAGGGGCGACGAGCACGCACATCGTTCCGCGGAGCCGCCCTCAGTCGTCCGGGACGTGCTCGTTCTCCCGATGCGCGTCGAGCACCTCGCTGACCACAGCGAAGGCCACGTCGGGAGAGTAGCCGCGGCGGGCCAGCAGACCCACCAGCCGGCGGCGGGCAGCCTGCTCACCGTTCGCCAGGGCGGCGTCCACCTTCTTCCAGACCAGGGCCCGGGCGCGTTCACGTTCCGCGTCATGATCGATGACCTGCACCGCGTGCAGCACTGTCTCCTCGTCGATGCCCTTACGGCGCAGCTCGGTGCGCAATGCCGTGGCGCCGAGTGCGCGTTCCCGGTGTTTCGCAGCGACGAAGGCCTGTGCGTATGCCTGGTCGTCGATCAGCCCCACCTCGGTGAAGCGGTCGAGGACCCGGTCGGCCACGTCGTCCGGGATCCCGCGCAAGCGCAGTGCCGCCGCCAGACCCGCCCTGGGCCGGGCGGCACCGGTGAGCAGGCGTAGGCAGAGTGCCCGGGCCACCGCCTCCGGGTCGCCCGCCTCGTCTTCGGGATGACCCGCCGGCTCGCCGCGCCGACGATGCGGGTGGGTGGACCCGACGGTGCCACTGGCCCCGACGGACACCGGCCCAGCCGGCCTGCGTTGCCCGCGCCCGCCGGCAGCGCCCTCACCGAGACCCGCGCCGCCGCCCGCAGCGGTGGCGACGACGCCCGATTCAGCGCCGGTGCGGTCGTGGCCGACGCGGACGATTGGGTGGGCCGCAGCCGCCGAGTCGGCACCGGCAGGGGCAGCCGCTACGGAGCCACCGCCGCCCACTGCAGGACCGCCGGGTCGACCGGCTGCGCCAGATGCATCAGCCGCGTCAGATCCATCAGCGGCGCCACCACCGGAAGTGATGGCGGCCAGTCGGGATGCCAGCTCGTCGATGATCTGCCGCTTGGCGTCCGGGTCGCGTCCACCGCCGGAGCTTGCTGCTTCAGTGTTGGTCGCGGTCATCGTCCGAGTCAGAAGTCGACAGGTGCGGGCACCGGCACGTCGAGGTCGATCCGGGCACCGATACCGAGCTTTTCCTTGATTCGCTTCTCGATCTCGTTGGCGATGTCCGGGTTCTCCCGCAGGAACGTCCTGACGTTCTCCTTGCCCTGCCCGAGCTGCTCGCCGTCGTAGGTGTACCAAGCGCCGGCCTTGCGAACCAGGCCCTGCTCGACCCCCACGTCGATCAGCGAACCCTCACGGGAAATGCCGAGCCCGTAGATGATGTCGAACTCCGCCTGCTTGAACGGCGGGGCCATCTTGTTCTTGACGACCTTGACCCGGGTCCGGTTACCGACGACGTCGGTGCCGTCCTTGAGCGCCTCGATGCGCCGGATGTCGAGCCGCACGGATGCATAGAACTTCAGAGCCTTGCCACCCGTGGTGGTCTCCGGCGAGCCGAACATCACGCCGATCTTCTCGCGGAGCTGGTTGATGAAGATCATCGTGGTGTTGGTGTTGTTGAGCGCACCGGCGATCTTGCGCAGCGCCTGGGACATCAGCCGTGCCTGCAGGCCGACGTGGCTGTCCCCCATCTCACCTTCGATCTCCGCACGGGGCACCAGGGCGGCAACCGAGTCGACGACGACAAGGTCGATCGCACCCGAGCGGATCAGCATGTCGGCGATCTCCAGCGCCTGCTCACCGGTGTCGGGTTGGGACACCAGCAGGGCGTCGGTGTCGACACCCAGTGCCTTCGCGTACTCGGGATCCAACGCGTGCTCGGCGTCGATGAAGGCGGCGATCCCACCGGCGGCCTGGACACTCGCCACGGCGTGCAGGGTGACCGTCGTCTTGCCGGAGGATTCCGGGCCGTAGATCTCGATGACCCGGCCACGGGGCAGTCCGCCGATGCCCAGCGCCACGTCGAGGGCGATGGAGCCGGTGGGGATCACCTCGACCGGCGCACGTCCGTCGTCGCCCAGCCGCATGATCGAGCCCTTGCCGTACTGCTTCTCGATCTGCGCCAGCGCAATGCCGAGCGCCTTTTCACGATCCGGTGCTGACATGACCCACCCGTACCTTTCGTCCAATGTCCGGTGCGACCCCGCCGTGCCCCGCCTTGTGCGGGTGGGACGAAAGCCTGCTGTCCTTCTTGTCGCTGCCGACGCTAGAGCCGACCACCGACAGCCACCCCGAACCGCCACAGGTTGTGGATGGATCGACGCATGGGGACAACTTTAGACGTACACCTGTTCGAGGAGCCATATTGTCTCGGCGTGTTGGACCGATCCGTTCGGCGCCGGCGGCGTCAACGCGCCGGATGCGGCACACGCTCAGTCCGGATGTCCGTACCGCAGCGCGTCGGGGACGTCGAAGTCGTCACAGACGGCCGACCAGACCCGCTTGGGATCCTCGCCGGCGGCCAGAGCCTGGTCCACGGTCCGGCCGTCCAACGCCGAGAACACATGGTCATGGGCAACGGAAGGCGCTCGCAACGGCCCGAACTGAGCCTGCATCAGCGCTCTGAACTCTGTGAGACGCACGTCGGCGACCCTACCGATCCGCCGCGGTGCGCCGGCGCCACGGTCTGGGGCGCCGTCAGCGCCGAACCGGGCACGGGCAGCGCACAGGCAGACTGATGACATGGATCCCACCGGCATGTCGAGCCCTCTCGGACAACTGGTCATCGCCGCCGGACTGCTCACCACCATCGTCGTCCTGATCATCGCCCTGCGACGCCGTCGCTGACTGCCGCGACAGTCCACGAGGCGCCCGCGCACAGCCTGGTCGCGCTCACTGGAGCAAAAGGCGTTGCGCGACAGCGGAAAAATACGAAACGATACCGGCGCGTATCGGAATAGGCCCGAGAAGAACCTGGTTGTCGGGGTCAGACGTCATCATGTCGTCGGTGCCCTCGACGTCGGTCGGTCGGCCCACCGAATCCGCATCACGGGCTCGTCGATGCACACCGCCAGGAGACGCCATGTCCCAATCGCCGTCCGCAGCGTCACCGGAGGCCAGCGCAGCAACGGTGCCGCCGGCCCAGGTGACCGCCGGCATGTACCCGCAACGATGGAAGGCGCTCGGCGTCCTGGTCGTCGGCCTGCTGGTCGTCATCCTGGACAACACCATCCTCAACGTGGCGTTGAAGACCATTCAGCAGGATCTCGCCGCCACGCAGAACGAGCTGGTGTGGGCCATCAACGCCTACTCGCTCGCATTTGCCGCCCTGCTCTTCACCTGGGGCGTGCTGGGCGATCGCTTCGGACGAAAACGCATCCTGCTGATCGGTCTGGTGCTGTTCGGCCTGGCGTCCGCGCTCTGCGCATTTGCGAGCAGTCCGGGCCAGCTGATCGCGTTCCGCGCACTGATGGGTATCGGTGGCGCGTCGGTCATGCCCATCTCGTTGTCGATCATCACGGTCATCTTCCCGCCGCAGGAGCGCGGCAAGGCGATCGGCGTCTGGGCCGCCGCGGTCGGCGGCGCGGTGGCGCTGGGTCCCGTGCTGGGCGGCCTGCTGCTGGAGCACCCCAACTGGTTCAACTGGCTGACCGGCAACGACTGGGGCTCGGTCTTCTTCATCAACGTGCCGATCGTCATCATCGGCATCATCGGCATCGTCATGTTGGTTCCCGAGACCAAGAACCCCAGGCCCGGGCGGCTGGACCCGGTCGGCCTTGTGCTGTCGGTGGTCGGACTCTTCCTGATGGTGTACGGCATCCAGAACGCGTCGTCCGTCGGCTGGGGAGCACCGTCGACGTGGGGCTTCGCCGTGCTGGGCGCGCTCATCCTGGCAGGATTCGTCCTGTTCGAGGCCAGGAGCACGCATCCGTCGATCGACCTGTCGCTGTTCCGGATCCGGTCGTTCTCCGTCCCGCTGACCGGCGTCTCGCTCGCCTTCGCGGCCATGCAGGGCACGCTGCTGTTTCTGACCTTCTACTACCAGATCGTGCGCGGCTGGTCACCGCTGCAGGCGGGCCTGCTGGTCCTGCCGTTCGCGGTCGGGCAACTCCTGGGCGCGCCGCGCAGCGCCAGAATGGTCAACCGCTTCGGGGCCCGGGTCGTCATCACCGTCGGCCTGATCTTCGCCCTCGCCGGAATGCTGTGTTTCGCGTTCCTCACGCCCGACACCCCGGTCTGGTTCCTCATCGTGATCGGCGTGGTGTTCGGGTTCGGGTTGGGTAACACCATCGCACCTTCGACCACCCGGATGACCCTGGCGACCCCGCCGGAGCGGTCCGGATCGGGATCTGCCGTGCAGAACACCGTGCGGCAGGTGGGTGCGGTGTTCGGCGTCGCCATCCTGTCCTCGGTGGTGGGAACCGTGTACGGCAACAACATCAGCCCGGTGCTGGCCGGCAAGGGCCTGCCGCCGGAGGCACTGGCAGCAGCGAGCGATTCGATCGGTGGCACGAACGAGGTCGCCGATCGGTTGGCGGCCGGCGGGGCCGTTCCGGCGCCAGTGGTCGAGCAGCTCAGGCAGGTGGCCAACGACGCGTTCATGCCGGCGTTGCACACTGCGGCATTCGTTTCGGCGGGTCTGCTGGTGATCGCGATCGCCGTGATCCTGCTCCGCCTTCCGGCGAAGGCCGAGACGGTGGCGTGGGCCGGCTCCGGACCGGGTTCGGCGCCCGCCGAGGCGGCCGTGAGCGCCGCCGGCCACGAGCAAGTTCAGGACGACGGGCACTCGCCGGTGTCGGTCGGTGCAGCCCGCGCGGTGCAGTCACCGAACGGCGCGGCTGCAGGTGTGTCAGCAGACGCGCAACGGCCGACGCGGCGCGGGCGGCATGCGGCGTTCGATGACGTGCCCGCGCCTGAACAAGCCGCTGGTCCGTCCGTTTCGGTCGGTCGGCATGCCGCGGACCGCGACGCCCCCGAGACCGCGAAGGACGAGGCTGCTGTTCCCGGGTCAACGAAGGGGAGCGGCTCACCAGCTGCCTCGCCGGCGCCGCTCTCCCACCAGCCCACCGGAAGCGAGAACGGCGCCGCGGAGCACGCCAGCGCAGCGAATGCCAACGGCAGCACCGGACACCGCATTGGGGGTCGGCACGAGAAGCGGCTGGCGGTCGGCAGTTCCGATCAGACCGGGGCGTGAGCGGGCCCGGTACCTGGGTGGCGCGCAAGCCCGGCCGTCCGCGGGAGGAGCGGGCGGACCGGGCGATCGTCGACGCGACGTTGAAACTGTTCGCGGAAGACGGCTACAACGCGCTGAGTGTCGAGGCCGTGGCCGCCCAGGCGGGCGTCAGCAAGGCGACCATCTACCGCCGATGGCCGGGCAAACGCGAACTGGTCCTGGACGCGCTGGCCGCCCTGAACGACGAATTCCCCGCCGCGCCGGACGAGACCTGGCAGCAGCCGACCCGAGATCTGCTTGTCATGGCGCTCCGGCACATCGCGAACCGGGACGCGGATTCACTGTCCGGGCGGATCATGCCGCGGATGATGACCTACCGGGTCAGCCATCCCGATCTGTACGAGGAGTACTTCGAGCGGGTCATCATGCCGCGCCGCCGGTGGTTGTTCGCTGTGCTCCGCAGGGGCATCGAGCGGTGCGAGGTACGCCCCGATCTCGACGTGGAACTCGCAGCGGCCGCGATCGTCGGCCCGGTCATGTTGCAGCTTCACAACTCCGGTCACCCTGCCGCCGACATGCCGGAGAAGCTGATGGACATCCTCTGGCCCGGGTTCGCAGCCCATGCCTGGTCGCGGTCTCCAGCGGCCGAACGGCGCGGAACCTGACCGGGCCATCAACCGACGACCGAGCGACTGCTGGTCCTGATTTCAGCGGCCGAGCGGCGCCGAACCCGGCCGGGCGGCAGCCGACGACCGACCGGGAACTCGGCCGTCGGTGGGCTTTCCAGCGGTCGATGCGCTCTTCCACCGTCGGTCCACATCTGCGCTGTCGGTGAGGTCGTCACCGTCGGCGCACTCCTCAGCCGTCGGTGAGTTCGCGCATCCCCGCCGCCAGCGCGCGCAACTGATCGATCGGCTGCTCGAGCTCGGCGTGCGGCGCGGGCGCGCCCCCTGCCAGTGCGGGTCGCGATCCCGGAGCGGACGCCGCGAGGCCGGGCCGGGCCGCACGATCGGCAAGGGTGCTGGAGGCGCTCGCCGCCTCGCTGGCCGCGGACACCAGCTCGCCGTAGGCGGCCACGCCCTCGGTGATCTGTCGGCGCAACAACTCCGCGGTGCCGTCCAGCTGCGCCGCGGTCTCCTTCGGCGCGCCTCGGCGGGCGCGGAGCACACCGGTCAGGTCCGCCGCCTGCCGGCGGAGCCGCGATTCGGTGGCGTCGGCCGCCGCCAGGATCTCGTCCCGCAGGGCTCGGACACCGGTGTCGTCGTCGACGATGCCGATCATGCCGACCAGCCGGCGCAATCCGTCCGAGTAGCCGTCCAGCCGGGCCATGTCCGGCCGGATCTGCGCCGCCACGGGGCGCCTCGGCGGCGACGGCGCCGGCAGCGCCGCCACGATCCTGTTACGGGCCCGCAGTTCCGACGCGGAGCGAACCACGTTCGACAGGCTCCACACCAGCAACGCAACGAAGATCACGATCAACACGACCGGGGTGACGGCAGCCCCGCTGCTGGCGATGACAGCCACTCCACCGGCGGTCGCGGCCCCGCTGACCACCGCGCCGGCGGTCCACCCGCGCACCCTGCGCCGAGCCGCACGCTGCCGCTTGCGGGCCACCACCGCCGGATCCCGCCGGCTGCGCAGTGCCTCGGTGGCTGTCGCGCCGACGATCGTCGCGAGTTCGACCCCCTGCGCGACGGCGTCACTCGTCGTCAGTGCACGGACGGTGGCCTTGCGCATCACGGGTGTTTCCTCAGGTCTGCTGATTCGGTAGTGCAGCGGGCTGCGCCGCCGGGGTGGCGGTCGAGCCGGTCACTGCGTCAATGGAACGGGGCTGCTGGGCAGCCAGTTCCGGGTGCAGCTGCGCCCGCAGCTGGTCGAGCCGGGAAGCGCCGGCCATGTCGAGCGTCGACTTCTGTACCTCGAGCATCCGGCCCTCGACCGAATCCGCGTGCAGCTCCGCCGAGCCCAGGGCGTTGGCGTACCGGCGCTCGATCTTGTCCCGGACCTCGTCCAGCGACGGGACGTTGCCCGGCGCCTGCAGCTGCGACATCGACTGGAGAGAGGCAGAGACCTGCTCCTGCATCTTCGCCTGCTCGAGCTGGGAGAGCAGCTTGGTGCGCTCGGCCAGCTTGGTCTGCAGCTGCATGGCGTTGTTCTCGACGGCTTTCTTCGCCTGCTGAGCGGCCTGCAGTGCCTGATCGTGCATGGCCTTGAGGTCTTCCATCTGCTGCTCGGCGGCCACGAGCTGGGTCGCGAACGCCTGCGCGGTCTGCTCGTACTTGTCGGCCTCCGCGGCGTTGCCCTTCGCCCGCTGCTCGTCGGCGAGGACGAGAGCCTGCCGTGCCGAGGATGACAGGCGCTCGACGTCACCCATCTGCCGGGTCAGTTTCATCTCCAGCTGACGCTGGTTGCCGATGACGGCGGCGGCCTGCTGGGACAGCGCGGCGTGCTGGCGCTGGGCGTCCTCAATGGCCTGCTGGATCTGCACCTTCGGGTCGGCGTACTCGTCGACCTTCGACGAGAACAGCGCCATCAGGTACTTCCAGGCCTTGCTGAACGGATTCGCCATGTGATGTCCTCTCGACTTCCTGCACGCTACGGCACCCCCGCACACGGTCGCGGTGAAACCATCGTTGCAGGTGATCCAACCAGCTTCCACCTTCCCGCCCATACTCCCGGGTGAAATTCGGGAGGTCCCCGGAGCGCGTGCGCCGCCCCGTACGGGTCAACCCCGAGAGGCTCCCACCCGCGCGGTGGAGGGCGGTCGCCGTCGGCGCCGGTATCGGCCGGACCGGACTGTCGGTGATGTCTGGTTAGAGTTGCCGCACCCGCGGCCGCCCGGAGTCGGACCGCAACGGGCACCTGCATTCAAGGAGGCTGCATGTCCTCGCGTCACGGCTCGGGCGACACCCGGCGCGGCATCGCGCCGTGGATCATCGTCACGGTCGTGACCATCGTCGTGGTGGCGGCCGCCGTGGTCGGCTACGTGCTGATCACCCGCGGCGGCGATGACGACGCCGCCGCGGCCTGCAGTTCCGAGGTGGTCCTCCCCGTGGTGGCCTCCCCCGGGTCCTCCGCGGCGATCGCGGCCGCGGCCGCCGCCTTCGACGCGACCAACCCGGTGGCGCGGTCGACCTGCGTCACCACCGCCGTGACCACCCTGCCCGGCCCGGACGCCGAACAGGCACTGGCAGGTGGGTGGACGGCACAGTCCAGTCCCGCCCCGGCGTTGTGGGTGCCGGACAGTGAGGCCGACATCCTGGCGCTGGAGTCATCGGATTCGGCGATGACCGCGGGCCGGGACACCGACCCGTTGGCCACTTCACCGGTCGTCCTCGCGGTGAAGACGGAGAACGCCGAGGCGCTGGCTGCCGCGGGGGTCAGCTGGAAGTCACTGCCCACCGCGACCGGACCCCGCGGCAGCCTGAAACTCCCCTCCGGCGGTCAGCTGATCACCGCCCTGCCAGGTCCGGTCGACAACCGTGCGACCAGTTATGCCCTGCAGTCAGTGGTGGCCGCGACGTCCGGTGCGCCCGTCACCGAGGCGAAAGTCACCGCCGACGCGCCCGCGCTGAAGGCCGTCGCAGCCGGTGGCCCGGTGCCGGAACCGGCCCTGACCCAGGATGCGCTGACCGAACTGGCGGGTGGGCAGGGGGGCTTCACCACCGTTCCGGTGGTCCAGTCGGACCTGACGAGCTTCTCCGCCGGCACGCCGGGGCTCACCGGCGTTTCCCCGAGCGGCGCCACCGTCGGTGACGCGGTCTACGTCGTCCCGCTGACTGCATCCTGGGTGACCCCGACCCTGGACGACGCAGCGGCACTGTTCGCGACGTACCTGCGCGGACCGGAGGGCACCGCCGCGTTCACGCAGAGCGGGATGCAGGTCGCCGGCGGCGCACCGGCCAGCGGGTCGGCGACACCGGCGTCAGCGGCCGCGTCGGCGACCGGTACTGCAGGCGCCACCCCGGCGTTGGGCACCACCGATCCGCCGTCACTCGCTGACGCGGGGCCCGATATCGATCGCGCGCTGGCCCAGGCCATCGGCGCGAAGCCGGCGAGCTGACGCCTCCCCCGCACCGCCGATCACGAGCCGAGCCGCACCACACGGACCGGCAGCGATGAACGGCCGGTCGGCGTCCCACCGCCTCACCCAGATGCTCGGCGGTGCCCCGCTGGCCATGGAGGGATGACGCAGGGTCGGAACCGTTCGTCAGCGCCAGGGCAACGGTGCGGTCCCGATGCCGATCAACGTCCCGGTCAGCCGCCCGTCGCCCACCACGGACAACCGGCAACTCGTAGCACCGCCCGGCGCGGCCTCGCTGTAAACGTCGACGCGGAGCCGGCCGCCTTCCGAGATGTCGTCCATGCCGGTCATCGCCTCGATCAGGTCGCGACACCGCGCAGCCGACTCCTCGGCCACCGTCGGCCGCCCGGAACTGACGCCGAACTCCTGCACGTTGTGCGGCTGCGCGCACGAAACCGGAACCCTTGGCAGGACCCGGTCGAAACAACGGCCGAACGGCGCCGGAGCCGGTTCGAAGGCCAAGGAACGCAGATACGACCCGCGGTAGCTCTCACCGGCCGGCGGAAGAACGAGGCATGCCGACCAGCGCGGTTCGTCGGCCAGGATGAACGGCGCGCTCAACACCGCGGTGAACCGCTGTCCGGTCGAGGCCAGCCAGGTCCCGCCTGCCGCGTCGTTCACCCACCACTGCACATGCGCCAGATAGTCGCGTGCAACGGACCTGCACCAGTCGACGTCGGCGCCGCGGTCCGCGTCGGACGCCACCTGACGGGGCATCCGGCGGTACGCCACCACTTCTGCCAGGTGGTTGCCGCTGCAGTCGGTGAACGTCACGTCCGGCTCCCCGACGACACCGACGGCCGGCAGTGCGGCCCGCCCGGCCGATGTCCGGGGGTCACGTGCGGCGTCGAACTCCTGCACCGGCGGTGCTGCCGCCGCCGGATCGGTGAACGACCGGACGCATTCGCCGACACTCGGCGCGCCGAGACCGGCCGGAGCAATGGCCCGGCCCGCGATCCTGGTCCCGCCGACCCGCGAGGCGACGAGAGCGGCCAGCACCGCCACCACCAGTACCGCTACCCCGGCCGCACGTCGTGCCACCAGTCCAGCCTAGGTCCGGCAGGGTGCACCGTGACCGGACGAATCCCGTCTCATCCGGCGACCGGAACGGGACGCGCGCCGAGCCCGATGACGGAGCCGGTCAGCTGAGCAGCGCCGGCCGTGACGGCGAAGCAGCCGACGGACAGCGGCCCGTCGGACCGGTCGACGGACTGACCGGTCAACCGGTCCGTCACGATCCGCAGCGCCCCGCCCCTGGTCGGGTCGGCGGCGCCGATCAATCGCCCGGCGAGCTGCACGCAGGCGTCCTCCACCTCCGCGAGGGACACCTGGCTGCGGTCCCGGACCCACCCGGTCGCGAGCAACTCCGACGGGTGCGGTTGGCCGCACGGCAGCAACACCGGCACGTCGTCGAAAGCAGCGGAGTCGAAACACAATCCGTACTCGGCGGGCAGGCCGCCGGAGAAGGCGCCCTTCAATGACCCGGAGTAAGCCACACCGCCGCTCGGAACGGCCAGGCATGCGACCCAGTCCCGACCCGCCCGCTTCTCGGCATCGCCCGGGACGACCAGGTACGGGTTGAACGCTATGGTCGGACGCCACCGTACCGGGCCGCTGACCGGCGCTCCCGGCACATCCGTCGACCGGTTCCCGCTCTGCAGGCCGGCGTACTCCGCGGCCTGCCGGTAGCAAGGCGCACCGAATCGTGACGACGGTGCACGGGACGCCTCGGCGGTGGACGACCAGAAGGCGACCACCTCACCGCTCGACGAATCCCCGCACGGTCCCAGATCAGTGCTGGTGACGGCGATCTCGGGCGGTGTGCCCGGGCTGACCGCGGTCTGCGAGAACGGCGCACGCAGGCAGTCGCCGAGTTCGGGTGCATCCGGGAACGTCGTCGCCACTGCCGTGCCGGACACCCGCCTGCCGTCGAGCGCGGGGACGACGACCACAGCGGACAACGCCAGCAGCAGCACCACGAGCCCGGCCAGCCGACGTTCCATCACGCCACGGTAACCGCGTCCGCGACGTGCCCGTTTCCCGCGCCGAACGCGCCTGCACGACATCCACGTAGCGACAGGCGCTTCGGCGCAGGAGTTCACCCGGCCCTCGGCGCGGTCGCAGTCGACGACACGTATCGACTGCCGGCACCACGCTCAGCTCGTTCCTCGCGCGGTCGCCCTTGACTACACGTACGCCTCGGGCGCCGGGCACGAGCAGACCAGGTTCCGGTCGCCGAAGGCGCCGTCGATCCGGCCGACCGGCGGGAAGTACTTGTGCGCCGGCGACACACCTGCCGGGAACACGCCCTCGGCCCGCGAGTAGGGGTGCTCCCAGTCACCGGCCAGCGACGCCGCGGTATGCGGCGCGTTCCGCAGCGGGTTGTCCGTCACCGGCCACTCCCCCGATCCGACCCGGTCGATCTCGCCCTTGATCGCGATCATCGCGGCGCAGAACCGGTCGATCTCGCCGACGTCCTCGCTCTCGGTGGGCTCGACCATCAGCGTCCCGGCGACCGGGAACGACATCGTCGGGGCATGGAAACCGTAGTCCGCCAACCGCTTTGCCACGTCGTCGACGGTGACGCCGGTCGCCGCGGTGATCGGCCGCAGATCCAGGATGCACTCGTGCGCGACGAACCCACGGCCGCCGGTGTAGAGCACCGGGAAGTGCTCGTCGAGCCGGCGGGCGATGTAGTTGGCCGCGGCGATCGCGGTCAGCGTGGCCCTGCGCAGACCCGGGCCACCCATCATCCGGATGTAGGCCCAGCTGATCGGCAGGATGGACGCCGAACCCCAGGGTGCGGCGGCCAGCGCCCCCACCCCGGTGTCCGGGCCGGCGGACGGCGCGAGGGGGTGGTTGGGCAGGAACGGCGCCAGGTGCGCGGCCACCGCGACGGGTCCGACACCGGGGCCGCCGCCGCCGTGCGGGATGCAGAACGTCTTGTGCAGGTTCAGGTGCGACACGTCACCGCCGAAGGCGCCGGGACGAGCCACCCCGACCAGGGCGTTGAGGTTGGCACCGTCGACGTACACCTGGCCGCCGGCGGCGTGGATGACCTCGGCGAGTTCGGTGATGGTGTCCTCGAAGACCCCGTGGGTGGACGGGTAGGTCACCATGATCGCGGCGAGCTCGTTGGCGTGCTTGTCGACCTTTGCCCGCAGATCGGCCATGTCGATGTTGCCGCCCTGGTCGGTGCCGACGACGACCACTCGCATGCCGGCCATCACCGCGGACGCGGCGTTCGTGCCGTGCGCGCTCGCCGGGATGAGGCAGACGGTGCGGCCCTCGTCCCCGCGGGAGCGGTGGTAGCCGCGGATCGCGAGCAGGCCCGCGAGCTCACCCTGCGATCCGGCGTTCGGCTGCAGGGAAACCGCTGCGTAGCCGGTGATCTCGCACAGCCACGCGGACAGCTGGTCGATCAGCTCGAGCATGCCCGCCGCGTCCTCGACGGGCGCGAACGGGTGCAGCCCGGCAAACTCCGGCCACGTCACCGCCTCCATCTCGGCGGCCGCGTTCAGCTTCATCGTGCACGACCCGAGCGGGATCATCGTCCGGTCCAGCGCCAGGTCCATGTCGGAGAGCCGACGCAGGTACCGCATCATCGAGGTCTCGCTGCGGTGTGCGGAGAACACCGGGTGGGTGAGGAACTCCGAGGTCCGGTTGAGCTCGGCCGGCCACCGGGAGTCGAGTGGGGTGTGGGCCGCGCCGGGCACACCGAACGCCTCCACCACCAAGCGCAGGTGCTCGGCGGTGGTGGACTCGGAGACGTTGATCTGGACGGCGTCGTCGCCGTCGGCCCACAGGTTGATCCCGCGCTCGCGGGCGGCGGCCACCACCTCCCGCGCGCGGCCGGTGACCCGCACCCGGACGGTGTCGAAGAACTGCTCGTGCTCGACGGGGATGCCGGCGTTCTGCAGCCGGCCGGCCAGCGACAGCGCGTGGGAGTGCACCCGCTGCGCGATCCGGCGAAGCCCGTCCGGTCCGTGGTAGACGGCGTACATCGACGCCATCACGGCCAGCAGCACCTGCGCGGTGCAAATGTTCGAGGTGGCCTTCTCCCGGCGGATGTGCTGCTCACGGGTCTGCAGCGCGAGCCGGAACGCGGTGGCGCCGTGCGCATCGTGGGACACGCCGACGAGCCGGCCGGGCAACTGGCGCTGAACGTCTGCGCGCACGGCCAGGAAACCGGCGTGCGGGCCACCGAAGCCGAGCGGCACACCGAACCGCTGCGACGAGCCGACGGCCACGTCCGCACCGATCTCGCCGGGCGGACGCAGCAGGGTCAGTGCGAGCAGATCGGTCGCAACGGCGACCTTGGCCTCCCGCTGGTGCGCCGCGTCGATCAGCTCGGCGTGATCACGAACGGCGCCGGAGGCACCGGGGTAGCTCAGCAGCAGGCCGAAGAAGTCGCCCACCGGCAGCGCTTCGACGCCACGGCTCAGGTCGGCGACGACCACTTCGATGCCGATCGGCTCCGCGCGGGTCCGCACCACGGCGATGGTCTGCGGCAGGGTGTCCGCATCGACCACGAACCGGTTGGACTTCGACTTCGCGGTGCGCCGGATCAGCGTCATCGCCTCGGCGGCGGCCGTCGCCTCGTCGAGCATCGACGCGTTGGCGATGTCCAGGCCGGTCAGGTCCGACACCGCGGTCTGGAAGTTCAGCAGCGCCTCGAGCCGGCCCTGCGAGATCTCCGGCTGGTAAGGGGTGTACGCGGTGTACCAGGCGGGGTTCTCCAGCACGTTCCGCTTGATGACGGCGGGCGTGATCGTCTCGTGGTAGCCCAGACCGATCATCTGCACGAGCGGCCGGTTTTTGGCGGCCAGCCGGCGCAGTTCGGCGAGCGACTCGGTCTCCGACGCCGGTGGGGGCAGCTGCAGCCGCGCCCCGCCGATGATGCCGGCGGGAACGGCCGCGGTTTCCAGCGCGTCCAGGTCGGGTTGGTCCAGCAGGTGCAGCATGGTCGCCAGGCCCTGCGCGTCCGGGCCGATGTGCCGGTCGGCGAAGGCCGCCGAGAGGTCGTCGGCGACGGCGCTGTTCAGGGACTGGTCGACGGCGGTCTGTGCGGTCATGTTCTCGTCCACCTCCGCCCGGCGGACCGGGCTTCCTCGTCCGCGGGCGCGAGCGCCGCCGACAGATGACATGTGGCCTACCGGGCGTGCCCGGTCTCCCCCTCTGTCATCGGAGCGTGGGGCCGACCGACCTGCGGTCCGCCCTTCGGCGAGGCGCCGGACCGGAGTTCCGGACGGCGCCCTGTTTCCAGAGGTGTCTGTCCCCGGCGGTTCGTTCGCCTGAGAGATTGTGGGGAGGACTTGCTCCTTCGGCGTCCCGGTCACCGATCGGACGAACCGATCGCTGCGTGCCGGGAACTCTCCCACCAGGGGTCGTCGACGTGCCCGACGGTACCAGCCGGCCGCCACCGCGGGGTGCGGCACGGGGGGACGTCACAACCCTTGGCGACCCGCTCGGGGCGGCCCGCCCGCTCAATTCGAGTACCCCCCGACCGGCAGCCCGGCGCGCACGCCGGCCCTGCGTTCAACCGGCCCTGACCGCTCCCGAGGCGAGCTGCTTCCACTCGCCGCGGTGCAGGTTGAGATGCAGGGAGATACCCGCCGACCGGGCTGCAAGCAGGGCCGCGGTGACGGCGGCCACCGCGCAGACCCCGCCGGAGATGATCAGGGCGAGCGGTGCGCCCCACTGTTCGGTGATCCACCCGACGACCAGCGATCCGAGCGGCGTGCCGCCCATGAACACCAGCATGTACAGGCTCATCACCCGCCCGCGCAGTTCTGGCGAGCTGGCCAGCTGCACCGACGAGTTGCCCAGGGTGTTGAACGTGACCGAGATGAACCCGACCCCGACAAGCAGCACGGCGAACGGGATGAACCACGGGGTCAGGCCGAGCAGGATGAGCCCGAGCCCCACACCGAACGCCGACAGGAACAAAACCGACAGGGTTGCGCTGGTCCGCCGGGCGGCGACCAGGGCACCGGCCACCGAACCGGCGGCCATCACGGTGTTCAGCAGGCCGTACACGTCGGCACCGGAGTCGAAGATGTTCTGCGTGTAGGCGGACAGGATGATGGCGAAGTTGTAGCCGAAGGTGCCGATGAAGAACACCAGGACGATCGGCCAGAGCAGGGCCGGGGTGCGCCGCACGTACCGCAGCCCCTCACGGAGCTGGCCCGGTCCGCGCTCGGCCAGCGGCATCTTCTGTAGTTCCCGCGGCCGCATCAGCGCCAGCGCAACGATCACCGCGACGTAACTCAGGGCGTTGAGCGCGAACGCCCAGCCGATCCCGACCGCACTGATCAGCACCCCGGCGACGGCCGGTCCGAGCATCCTGGCGAGCTGGAAGTTGCCGGAGTTGAGGCCGACGGCGTTGCGCACCAGGTCCTTGGGGACCATCTCGTTCACGAACGTCTGCCGGGCGGGGTTGTCGACGACGGTCGCCAGGCCCAGGCCGAACGCGGTCAGATACACCTGCCAGACCTGCACCACACCGGCGAGGGTCAATGTCGCGAGCAGCACCGCGAGAGCACCCATCGCGGTCTGGGTCATCAGCAGCAGGCGCCGCTTCGGGTACCGGTCGGCGAGCAGCCCGCCCCACAGGCCGAACACCAGCATCGGCAGGAACTGCAACGCGGTGGTGATGCCGACGGCAAGCGGCGAGTTCGTGATCTGCAGGACGAGCCAGTCCTGTGCGATGCGCTGCATCCAGGTGCCGGTGTTGGACACCACCTGACCGCCGAAGAACAACCGGTAGTTCCGGACGCGGAGGGCCGCGAACGTCGACGGGTGGCCGGGTTCGACATGGGCGTCGGATTCGGCATCGATCGCCCGGGGCCGGTCAGTTGCCGGCGGCTGTGTTTGCGCGGGGATGGCCGCGTTCGTTTCTGTGCGGTGGGCAGTTTCGGTGTCGAAGCGATGTGGTGACGTGCGATCGGTTGCGGTGCTGGACGTGGTGCTCTCCTGATGAACGGACGAGGTGGCGGGTCGGGACGACGGTCGATGCAGGCTCCGCACGCTCATGGCAGCTCCGCGAGCCGGCTCAACGCCGGGATGGCGGCCTCGATCGCGGCACGGTCGGAGTCGGTGAGTTGGGCGAGGTGATCGGCGAGCCACACGGTCCGCACCTGGCGGGACGCCTCGACGAACACCTCGGCGGCCGCGGTGCGGGACACCAGGTACTGCCGGCGATCGGTGGGGTGCGGCTCCCGGCTGAGCATCCCGCGGCCTTCCAGCGATTCGATGACCTTCGTCATCGATGGGGGGCGGACGTGCTCGGCTCGGGCGAGTTGGCCCGGCGTCATGGGGCCGCAGCGGCCGATCCGGCCGAGAACGGCCAGTTCGGTCGCGGACAGGTCGTCATCACCGGCGATCTGGTACCGCAGGCGCCGGGCGAGGACCAGCACTGCGGCTCGGAGCGCCGCCACGGTGTCGACATGGCTGCGATCGGACGCATTTGCGGCTGTGCCGGTGCCGACCTCGCTGGGGTCGGACCCACTGGGGGCAGTGCCGGTGCCGACCTGGCTCGCGCGGGGAAGTGTGGACTCGGACGCGCCTGGGGTTGCGTTGCCGGGGCCGACCGAGCCGGGGTCACCAGCACCGGCGTCGGAAACGTCGGGGCCGAGACGGTTGCGATCGAACGCCGACTCGTTCCCGCCCACGTTCGGCTGAGCGGCCGAGCCACCGTCGGCGACGAGGTCGTGGACCGTGTGGCGATCGGAGTTGCTGCCGTGGCGACCGGTACGGGCGTCGAGCCCGGTCGGCCTCGTCCCACCCGTGATCGCTCCACTCTCCGCCATAAGGTTAGTTTACCTCATTAGCTGCTCTCACGGTAGGCACCGGATCACGCGCGGCGGCCGCAGACCAGCACGGGAGTGAGCGGGCACCGTCTTACTCGCCGAACATGCTCCTCGCTCGCGGCGCAACACGAGCAAGGCCTAGGCAGCGGGAGCAAGGCCCGCCCGCACGACGACTCTTACTCGCCGAACGTGCTCCTTGCTCGTGGCGCAACACGAGCAAGGCGTAGGCAGCGGGAGCAAGGCTCGTCCGCTGACGGCGACCACGGTGCCGACAGCGGCCGGTCAGCGCGGATCGATCAGAGGACGCCCCGGTCAGCCGGCGGTGCGGGCCTGACGGCGCTGCGCCAACTCGTCGGCCTCGACCGGGACCAGCCGGTCACCCTCCACCCGCTCGGCGGGGAACTCGGCGAGCGAGCCGGTGATCTCCCGCATGGTGCCGCCGACGGCTATCCCGAAGACGCCCTGGCCGCCCTGCAGCAGGTCGACGATCTCCTCGGGCGAGGTGCACTCGTACACGGTGGTGCCGTCGGAGAACAGCGTCACACCGGCGAGGTCGTCGACCCCGCGTGCCCGCAGGTGATCGACGGCGACCCGGATGTTCTGCAGCGAGACGCCGGTGTCGAGCAGTCGCTTGACCACGCGCAGCACCAGGATGTCCTTGAACGAGTACAGCCGCTGGCTGCCCGACCCGCTGGCGCTGCGGACGGTCGGCACCACGAGATCGGTTCGCGCCCAGTAGTCCAGCTGGCGGTAGGTGATGCCGGCGGCCTGGCAGGCGGTGGGGCCCCGGTAACCCGCGTACTCGTCGGGCACGGAGGTGTTCGGGAACAGTGCAGCTTGCTCCTGCTCGGGCATCCCGCCACCTCTCTGAACGTTATGGCCGCGAGCCACCCGACCCATGGACGCCACGACGGCGAATGGTCGACCGTCGGGCGGGGCGGGTAAATCACATCCGCGGAACTTCACCTGACGGTAGGCCCGTGGGTGCTGGACGGTCAACGTTCGCGGCGGCGTGTCCTCAACGTGAGCTTCAGGGTTACGCCACCCGAGCAACCATCCGGACTTCCGATCGCGGCTCGAGGCGCCGCGCGCGTCAGGGCTTCTGCTCGCCGCCGAAGTCGTCGGGCGAGACGGAGTCGAGGAACTCGCGGAAGCGTTCGACCTCGTCCTCGGCGTCACCGGTGTCGTCACCGTCGTCGACCGCGTCATCGGCGTCCTCGTCCGGGACCACGATGCCGGCCTCGGCCAGCACCGCCTCCTCGACGAATACGGGGATCTCGACGCGCACGGCGAGGGCGATCGCATCGGAGGGGCGGGCGGAGACGGTGGTGCCGTCGTCGAAGGCGAGCTCACCGAAGAAGGTGCCTTCGCGGAAGTCGACAACCCGGACCTGGACGACAGAGCGACCCAGTGCGGTGATGACGTGACCGAGCAGATCGTGGGTGAGCGGCCGGGCGGGGCGGACCCCCTGCTGGTGCATGGCGATCGCGGTGGCCTCGGCGGAGCCGATGAGGATCGGCAGGCTACGCGGACCATCCACCTCGGTCAGCATCAGAATCGGCTGCTGGGTGGGCATCTCGACCCGGACGCCGACGATGCGCATCTCGATCATCTCGGTGTGCCTTTCTCCGTCACAGCGAAACGCTACACGCCGGAACTGCTGGAGGGGGCTGCCGTCCCGACGCCGTCACCCGCGCATCATCGACCGAGATCACGCCGTAATCCTGCCTTGACCAGCTGTGCGTGCAACCGCAGAACGGTGCTCGCCAATTGCGCCGCCTCGGCGGCTGCCCGCTCCCTCGCGTCGGGGTCGCGCTGGCGCGCCTGCGCGGACACCAGCTGGGTGATCAGGGTGGCTTCCCGGTCGGCCGCGGTGCGGAACGACCGCAGGTGTCGGGGCTCGAGCCCGACGGCCAGCAGCTCGGCCGCGGTACCGGCGACCAGCACCGTGTCGGCGTCGAAGTAGCCGCCCGGGCCGGCCGCGACGAGGCCGAACTGCTCCAGTTCGGCCAGCGAGGTGGCGGTCAGCCCGGACTGTGCCAGCAGCTCCGCCCGGGTCATCCGGATCTGGGTGCTGGCCGCGAAGTCGCGCGGCGACGGACCGTCGATCGGCACCACGGACCGGGGCAGCCGGGCCTCAGGGGTGCCGGGCTCGAGGCCGCGGTCGATGGCCTCCAGTTGGTCCTTGATCACCTTGAGCGGCAGGTAGTGGTCGCGCTGCGCGGCCAGCACGTACCGGAGCCGCTCGACGTCGGCGGCGCTGAACTGGCGGTAGCCCGACGGGGTGCGGTGCGGAGTGACCAGGCCCTCGGACTCCAGGAAACGGATCTTGGAGATCGCGAGGTCGGGGAACTCCGGCTTCAACCGGGTCAGCACGGCGCCGATGCTCAGTGACGGGGTGGCGGACATATCTGCCAGGGAGGATGTCACGGCACCGTCACCCCTGGCGCAGTTCTCGCCCGGGCATCGCGGGGATGGCAGCGCCGACCGGGGTGGGCCCGGAACGCGGGGGTGGTGCCGACGACGCTGTCGGTCCGCTGGGCAGACCGGCCGGCGTCATGACCCCGTGTCGCCCTCTGCCTGGTCACCGGACAGGAACACCAACCGGAACTTGCCGATCTGCACCTCGTCGCCGTTGGTCAGCGAGGACACCTCGATCGCCTCGCGGTTGACGTAGGTGCCGTTCAGCGAGCCGATGTCGGCGACCTCGTAGCCGTCGCCCGAGCGCCGGAACTCGGCATGCCGGCGGGAGACGGTGACGTCGTCGAGGAAGATGTCGCTCTCCGGGTGACGGCCCGCGGTGATCTTGTCCCGATCGAGCTGGAACCTGGAGCCGGCGTTCGGTCCCCGCTTGACCACCAGCAGCGCGCTACCGGCGGACAGCCCGTCGACACCGCCGACGACTTCTTCGCTTTCCTGGTCGGCCGCGTTGAACAACCCGCCGGCAAAGATCGAAGTCGAATCCGACGCCGCCGACCGGCGGTCATTGTCAGTCACCAGACGCTCCTTCGTATCACCGTGGCAGGTGTCCACGGTCGCAACGCCCGTTTCCGGGCCGGGCAAACGATTCTCGGGCGCTCCGTCACCGGATCCGGCCCCGACCTTGTGTGCGTGTAGACGACGACCGTACCGTGCCGCCGGTGCCCGACCCAACGGGGATCGGCCCTCGTCGCAGCCTTTCGCCCGTCTGCTCCACAGGCGCGAGCCGGGCCGGTGGTGCCGGATCGCTGCGGACGGGTCAGCCTTCCCCGATCACCGCTGCGTAACCAGCCGCATCCAGCAGGTCACCGGCCTGTGCGGGGTCGGCCAATTCGATCTCGATCATCCAGCCGTCGCCGTAGGGGTCGGAGTTGACCAGTTCGGGCGTCCCGTCGAGGGCGTCGTTGCGCGCGACGACGGTTCCGCTGACCGGCGCGAAGATGTCGGACACCGATTTGGTGGACTCGACCTCGCCGATCGAGTCGCCGGGCTCGACGGTCGTCCCGGGCTCGGGCATCTGGACGAAGACGATGTCACCGAGCGAGTTCTGGGCGTAGTCGGTGATCCCGATCCGGGCGACCGGGGTGCCGCCGGTGTCGGCGGTGTCGGTGTCGCTGTCCAGGATGCGCAGCCACTCGTGGTCCGAGCTGTATCGCAGGTCCTCTGGGATCACGGTGCGGGTCCTTCCGGTGCTGGCAGGGTCACGGCGGGGCTGTCGGTCTGCGGGCATGTCGTGTCACGACGGCGGAATCATCGCAGAGCCGCCCGACGCTCGCGTTGTCACGGCCGTGTCCCGCACCTGCGGCAGCGCGGAATCAGCCGGCCGGACGGGCGTACCGAGGTGCCCTCGGCTCGCGCAGTGCGTCGATGACCACCTTTTCGGATTGGCTGACGTCCATCGTCCCGCCCGCGCGCCGGACGTTGTCCACCACACCGCCGGGGATGGCGAGCGCCGCGGCAAGGGTCGGCGGGTCGCCGATCGCGGTGATCTCGTACGGGGGCTTGAGGGCCACCCCGTCCAGCGAGATCGCGCCCGAGGTGCCGGTGAACGCCGAGTCGACGCCGATCCGGACGTCGCCCAGCTGGAACGCCTCCGCCCCGGCGTTGCGCAACTCCTGCAGGGCGTCGAGCAAGACCTCGGGCGGCACGCTGCCGTCCGGGTCTGCGATGGTGATCGTGACGCCCGGCCCCGTCGCGGGCGCCGTGCCGGTCAGCACTCCGAGGGCCGCCGCCTGGCGTTGCGCCTCGGCGAGCGCCTCCTCGCTGGATGCGCCGCTTCGCTGCAGCTTGGCCAGGGTCGCCTGCAGATCGGCGATCTCGGCGTTGAGATCATCCTCGCGTCGCTGCAGGCCGTCCAGGATCTGCACGAGGTCGTCGGGGCGGGCGGTCTCGAGGTTGTCCCCGGCCGCGGTGCGCTGGACCTGCAGCACCACCGCGAAGCCGAGCAGGGCGCACAGCACGGCCACCACGGTCCGGTTCAGCACAGTGGTCCGCCCGCTCGTGCGCGGTGCATCGGATCCGGACGGCGGTGCGTCCGCGGAGCCGGACGGCGGTGCATCGGATCCGGACCGCGGTGCGTCCGCGGATCCGGACCGCGGTGCGTCCGCGGAGCCGGACGGCGGTGCGTCCGGACCCGGGATCCCGTCGGAGCGGTCAGCCATCGTCATGCCTTGAAGATGTGCCGCCGGATGGCGGCGGCGTTGCCGAAGATGCGGATGCCGAGCACGACGACGACGGCGGTGGACAGCTGCGCGCCGACGCCGAGTTGGTCGCCGAGGAAGACGATGAAGGCGGCGACCAGCACGTTTGCGATGAAGGAGACGACGAAGACCTTGGCGTCGAAGATGTGGTCGAGGCGTGCGCGGAGACCACCGAAGACGGCGTCCAGGGCCGCGACCACGGCGATCGGCAGGTAGGGACCCAGCCACTCGGGAACCGTCGGATGCACGAGCAGGCCGATGACCACGCCCGCGGCGAGCGCCAGCAGGGCATACACAGATTCTCTCCTCGATCGATGCGCACAGGTGCGTCCGGCTCGTCGCAGGGCACGGTCCGGACGGCTAAGACCCTGCCAGAGTCGGGCGGGTCAGTCGGACACCTGAGCGTGTCCGCTCAGCCGGTCGGAGCAGTGGGAGGGGCCGGCGATGGGCTGCTCGGTGCACCGCTCGGTCCGGTGGACGCAGCCGTCGCCGAGCCGGGGACGCTTGCGTAGAGCAGTCCTGCACCGGTGCCGCCGGGCAGGTCGAGCTTCTGTTCGGTGGAGACGTCGAACTGGATGTCGTACAGCTGCGCGAACGAGGAGAACCGGCCGAACCCGGCCAGGCCGACGGCCTTGACCTGCATGCCGGTCGGGTCGCCGATCGCGTCGATGGTGATGGGCCAGAACACCGGTTTGTTGTCGACCAGGATCGACCCACCTGCTTGCCGGATCGCGCTGCGCGGTTGCACCCTGACCCCGCCGATCCCGACCGCCTCGGCGCCGGCGGCCCACAGGTCGTTGACCAGCAGCTGGATGTCGCGGTCGCGGATCACGCCGCGGCCGCCCGCGCTGTCGGCGGGCGCCTCGTTGAGAACGATCCGCAGGCCCGGTCCGGTGACGGGAGTGATCTGACCGGCATTCTCCAGCGAGGAAACCGTCTGCAGCGGGCCGGCCGCGCCGAGCTGGGCCTGGGTCGAACGCAGTTCCTCGGCGAGCCCGGTTGCCGAAACCGCCAACTGGCTCTGCCTTTCCTGCGCGCGGTCGATGTCCTCGAGCAGGGCGGCCCGCGCCTTGTCGGCGCGCGGCTGATTGGTTTCCTTGTTCACCGCGGAGACGCCGAACAGCACGCCGGCGACCAGCAGGACGGTCACCGCCAGCAGAACGGAGGTGCGCCGGCGACCGGGGTCGGGCGCGTGCGCGGGGGCGGCCGCCTTCCGTCGGGCGGCCTCGGCGTAACCGGGGTCGAGGTGATCCCGGTTCATCTCCTCCAGCAGGGCCGGTACGGGAAACCGCCGCACGGTCGGGGACTCGGTGACCCTCGCAGGTGCCGGGGCCGCCGTTCGCGCCGGTGCCTCGGTCTTCACCGATGACTCCGTGTGTGACGGTGCCTCCGGGTGAGTTGTGGCGCCCGTGGGCAGCGTGGCTCCCGTGGGCGGGATGGCTCCGGTGGGCGGGGCGGCTCCCGTGGGCGGGATGGCTCCCGCGGGCAGAGAGGCTCCCGCAGGCTGCTCCGGGTGGTCACCGACCGGGCGCTCCCCTGCCGGATGATCACTCATCGGACGCACTCCCCGATGCGGTCCGGTACCGCGGCGCCAGCGGGCAGTTGCGGGTGATCCAGATCAGTTGTTGGAAGTAGATGCCGGCCGCCCACAGGTACATCAGCACGCCCCACGCCAGGAAGGCGTAGCTGATCGGCAGCGCGACCGTCCCGATCGTCGATGTGGCCTGCGCGAGCAGCAGCAGCGGCAGGCCGTACAGCAGGCAGAACGTCGCCGCTTTGCCCAGGTAGTGCACGGGCAGCGCCGTGTACCCGTACCGCCGCAGCACCGGCAGGGTCGCGGCGAGCGCGACGTCCCGGCCGATGATCAGGGCGGCCACCCACCACGGCAGGAAACCGCGCAACACGAAACCGACCAGCGCGGCGAGGATGTACAGCCGGTCCGCCAGCGGGTCGAGCAGTTCGCCGAGCCGGCTGTACTGGTCGAGCAGCCGCGCCAGCTTGCCGTCCGCGTAATCGGTCGCGGCGCTGGCCATCAGCACGACGAGCGCCCAGCCGTCGCTCTGCGGCCCGAGCAGCAGGTACAGGAACAGCGGCACCCCGAGCAGCCGCAGGAACGACAACGCGTTCGGGATCGTCAGGATGCGGTCCGCGCCGGGCGGTCGCACCCCTGGCGCCGGTCTCCCCTGGTCGGGTCCCGAGGCATCGGGCGGTGGCGGGTTGGGCTGCGGCGCAGCACTCTGCGACACGGTCCCTCCCTCATGTCCGTGACCGGCATGTCCGGTGACCGGGCGGGTCCGGCCGGCCGCCTCGTCGGGCGGGTCGCCCGAGTGGCACGACCCTTCAGCCGGCCGCGGTGTCGCGGTCCCGCTGAACCCTTCGTCGGGGTTGGGGAACAGGCATCCCCGACGGGGTGAGTTTAGGCCGACTCGACGCCGCGGACGGGGCGCCACCGTCCCGGGGCGGCGGGCGGACGGCTCAGCCGAGCAGCCGGTACATCGCGTACGCGGTGATCGTCGGCGCATCGACGATGCTGCCGTCGGCGATCATCGAGCGGAACTGTTGGTCGGTGACCAGCGCGGCGACCATGTCGATCTCCGACGCCTCACGATTGTGCTGGCCCTGGGTCAGGCCGGTGGCGTGGAACACCTCGAACCCCTGCGAGCAGAACCCGGACGCCTCGTGCAGCCGGCCGCCCAGCCGGCGCCACGTCTGCGCCGTCACGCCCGTCTCCTCGAGCAGTTCTTGGCGTGCCAGTTCCTCGGCGCTGCCGGACTTCCCGGTGGGCCAGGTGCCCATCGGCAGTTCCCATGCCCGCCTGCCCAGCGGGTACCGGAACTGCTCCACCAGGTAGAAGCGGCCGTCGGGCTCCTCGGCGATCACCACCGAGAAATCCGTCTTCTCGACGACGCCGTAGGTGCCCACCGTTCCGTCGGGCTGGACGAACACGTCCTCGCGCACCCGCATCCAGGGGTTCTCGTAGGCGACCGCGCTGCTGAGCAGGCGTGGTTGCAGCAACCCGTCGGGATGCCGGGCGGGCTGGTCGGCTTCTGCTGGCATGGCCCGAGTATCGGGCACTGCCCAGCACCGCCATCGCCGTCCTACGCTGAGCCACCATGCCGATCACCCCCCGCTCACCGTTCGCCTACCTGGGCGGCAGGTTGGCGACCGGGCTGGTCGAGACGGTCGACCTCGCGCAACGCCCCGAGGCGCTCGATCGGGGCGGGTGGTGGGCGGTGCTGGCTACTTTCGAAGGCGCGATGACGGGTTACCGTTTCGCCGACGTCCGGGTCGCGCCGATGCCGCAGGCAGATGCCCCGTGGTCGGGGCCGGCAACGGAGCAGTGGCGCAGTTCGGTCGACCGTGCCGGCTACCTGGACGGCGTCCGGCGGATCCGCCGGTACATCGAGGCCGGTGACGTCTACCAGGTCAACCTGTGCCGGATGCTGACCGCGCCGCTGACCGGTGACGCGGATCCGCTGGCCCTCGCCGGCCTGCTGGCCGCCGGCAATCCCGCCCCGTACCAGGGGGTGCTGCACACGGGCGAGCAGTGGCTGGTGACTGCGTCACCGGAATTGTTCCTCGCCCGCGATGGTGATCAGCTCACCTCGTCACCGATCAAGGGCACCACACTGCCAGCGGAACCGTTCGCGGACAAGGACTTTCCGGAGAACATCATGATCACCGATCTGGTCCGCAACGACCTGGGCAGGGTGGGGCGGCCCGGTTCGGTGCAGGTGACGGCATTGCTGGAGCGGCAGGAGCACCCGGGACTTGCGCACCTGGTGTCCACCGTCACCACCCGGCTCGCGGCGGGTGCCGGCTGGCGGGAGATCCTGGATGCGACTTTCCCACCCGGTTCGGTGACCGGTGCACCGAAGATCCGCGCCCTGCAGGTGATCTCGACGCTCGAGGCGGTACCGAGGGGCGCGTATTGCGGCGCGGTGGGCTTCGTCGACTCGGATGCCGGCACGGCGGAACTGGCGGTCGGGATTCGCACCTTCTTCACCACCGCCGCGCCCGGGGCGCCGGACGGCAACCGACAGGCCCCTGGTTGCAACGTTTCTGCGCCCGCCGATCGTCTCCTGCACTTCGGCACGGGCGCGGGGATCACCTGGTCGTCCGACCCGGAAGCGGAGTGGGCGGAGACGGAACTCAAAGCGGCGCGGTTGATCTCGCTCGCCGGTTCGGGTGGCGCAGTCGCGATACCCGGCGGATCAACGCAGGACGAGCCAGCCGGGAACGGGTTCACCGGGAACCGTTCCAGCGCAGGCGGCCTCGCTCGCCGCGCGTCGACCGCGAGCCGCTCAGCCCTCGCCCAGCACGGTCCCGTCCGGGATGGAGCCGGGTGAACCGTCAGCGGAGACAACGGCCTTCCCGATCACGGTGACGTTCCGCCCGAAGGTCCAGTCGCCCTTCACGGTCAGACTGTCGCACCGTGCCAACGACGGCGGCCCCACCGGGAACCGCGCATCGAAGTCGTGCACCAGCTTGTACGGCTTGTCCAGGTCGACGAGCGGCGCCTCGGTGCGGCCGGCGATCAGCCGGACCTGTGACCCGTCGGCGAGCTCGTAGGCGTCGGATCGCAGCACCAGCAGGTCGCTGGTGGCCTTCACCGGCAGGAAGCGGGCCCGGTCGACCTCGATCGCGCCGGCACCGTCGAACACGCCGATGGCGGCGCCCATCGCGGTCTCGATCTGGATCACCTCGGGACTGGACGGGTCGGCGGGGTCGACGGTCTTGACGTTGCGGATGATCGGCAGGCCGAGCACGCCGTCGTTGGCCCGCAGCACGGCGTCCAGCGCTGTGAGGTCCAACCACAGGTTGTTGGTGTTGAAGAAGCGGTGCGTCTTGATGTCGGCGAACGCCTCGGCGTCCTCCGGCCGGGTCTGCGCGGACTCCCGCAGCACCAGCTGGCCGTCGCTGATCCGCCGGGCCAGGTGGCCTCCCTTGCGATCGGCAGCCGTGCGCCGGCAGTACTCCGCGGCGAACGGCATGCCGGACCACGCGAACCACGCCGCCAGCCGCGGGTCGGGGCGCGCCCCGAGGTTGTCGGCGTTGGACACGAACAGGTAGCGATACCCGTTGTCCAGCAACGTGTGCAGTAGACCGGAAGCATCCAGCGCGGTGTAGATGTCGCCGTGCCCGGGCGGGCACCACTCCAGGCTGGGGTCCGCGGGCCACTGCACCGGCGTCAGATCGTCCGAACGGAGTTTGGGCTCGCGGTTCTGCAGGAAGTCCAGCGGCAGCCCATCGGTGGCCAGGCCGTCATGCTTGCCCAGCGCGGTGAGGGTGTCCTGCGACGTGCGGAAGCTGTCCATGAACACGACCGGCAGCGGGACGTCGTACTGCGAGCGCAGGGCCAGCACCTGTTCGGCGATGATGTCGAGAAAGCTCTTGCCGGAACGGACTTCGAGCAGGGACTTGGCCATGTCCATGCCCATGGAAGTGCCGAGCCCGCCGTTCAGCTTGACCACGGCCGTCGCGCCGAGCGCAGCCTTGGCGGCCTCGGCGTCGTACTCCAGGTCTTCCAGCTTGGGCAGTTCGGTGACCGGTTCGAGATCGGATTCGGCCAGCAGCCCGGTCTCGCCGGATTCCAGCACCCGGTAGGAGTGGGCGAAGACGGCGATGGCCTTGGGGTGCACCCCGGCCTCGGTCATCAGATCGCACGCCTGTTGCAGTCCGTTGCTCGTCATGGCCAACGACTCTAGGCGACCGGCCGATCACCGCAGAAGGCACCGAAGCGGCGGCGGCGGTTCGAACCGCGACGTCCGAATTCGCCGGTCGGTCGGCACGGGTCAGACCTGCTGGCCCACTCCCCGCACGTGCTCGAAGATCAGGTTCGTCTCGGTGAGCGCCACTTCCGGGCGGGCGGACAATTCGTCGACCACGAACGATCGCAGCGACGCCGAGTCGGTGGTCGCCACGTCCAGCAGGAAGTCGTCGGCACCGGCGAGGAAGTAGACGTTGCGTACCTCCGGTAGCTGCCGCATGCGTTCGGTGAACAGCCGCATCCGGTCCCTGGCTCCTGCCCGGAGGCGAACGGCGATCATCGCCTGCAACGGCAGGCCGATCGCGTCCGGATCGACATCGGCGTGGTAACCGCGGATGACGCCCGACTCCCGCAAGGTGCGGACGCGGGCGAGGCACGTCGAGGGGGCGATGCCGACCTCGGCCGCCAGCGCGTTGTTGGCGATCCGGGCGTCACGGATCAGGACGGCCAGGATGTGCCGGTCGATCCGGTCCGGCGGCGCCGGCCGGGGAACGCCGGCTCCGTCGCCGCGAACGGGTGACACCGCCGGCCGAACATTGTTCCCACCGGAACGCTGAACCGGGGATGGTTCCGAATATTCATTGCTCACGGTCGGACCTTACCGAATTTCCAGCAGAACTATATCGCCGCGCGTGGCAGAAGTTCATACTGGTGCGAATCGGACGGCCGACCGGCCCTGTCCCGCATCGGATCTTGGAGCCAGGCATGCGTATCGGCGTCCCGCGCGAGGTCAAGAACCACGAGTACCGGATCGCCCTGACGCCGGCCGGCGCGCACCAGCTGGCCGAGTCGGGTCACGATGTCGTCATCGAAGCGGGCGCTGGAGCCGGCTCGTCGATCCCCGACGAGGAGTTCGTCGCCGCCGGCGCCCGCATCATCGACTCCGCGGACGAGGTGTGGGGCTCGGCGGACATGGTCCTCAAGGTGAAGGAGCCGGTCGCGCAGGAGTACCACCGGCTGCGCGAGGGGCTGGTGCTGTTCACGTATCTGCACCTGGCGGCCGACCGCGCCCTGACCGAACGGCTCATGGAGTCGGGCACGACGTCGATCGCCTACGAGACGGTGCAGCTTCCGGACCGGTCACTGCCGCTGCTGGCACCGATGAGCGAGATCGCCGGCCGGCTCTCCACCCAGGTGGGTGCCTATCACCTGATGCGCAACGAGGGTGGCCGCGGCGTGCTGCTCGGCGGTGTGCCCGGCGTGGTCAACGGCAAGGTCACCGTGCTCGGCGGCGGTGTCGCGGGTGCGCACGCGGCCGCCATCGCACTGGGCATGCGGGCCGACGTGACGGTGCTCGACCTGTCGCTGCCGACCCTGCGGCGGCTCGACGTGCAATTCAACGGTGCGGTGAAGACTGTGGCTTCCACCGCGTTCAGCATCGCCGAGGCCGTGCGCGAGTCAGACCTGGTGATCGGTTCGGTGCTGGTGCCCGGCGCGAAGGCTCCGAAGCTGGTCTCGAATGAGCTGGTGGCCCAGATGCGGCCCGGCTCGGTGCTCGTCGACATCGCCGTCGACCAGGGCGGTTGCTTCACCGATTCCCGCCCGACGACGCACGACGACCCGACGTTCACCGTGCACGAGTCCGTCTTCTACTGCGTGGCGAACATGCCGGGCGCCGTGCCCCGCTCGTCGACGTTCGCGCTGACCAACGCCACCCTGCCGTACGTGACCGAGGTAGCGAATCTCGGCTGGGAGCAGGCGATCTCGCGCGACCCGGCGCTGGCGGGCGGGCTCAGCACCCACCACGGCGCGCTGACCAACCTGCAGGTCGCCAAGGCGCACGGGCTGGAGTCGGTCGACCCGTACTCGCTGGTCGGCTGACCACCCGCGGCGCGGCACCGGCCGATCGACACCGGTCACCCGGCGCGCCCCATCGGCCTTCTCAGGTGTTGATCATGCGGCTCTGCGCGCAACCCGCCGGCGACGCGCCGGAAAAGCCGTACAGAGCCGCATGATCAACGAGGGGCGGTCTCCCCGCACCGATCAGGCCAGGGCGGCGTCCAGCGTGATCGGCACACCGGTCAGGGCCTTTGACACCGGGCAGGTGGCCTTGGCGTTGTCCGCGGCGGCGAGGAAGCCCGCCTCGTCCATGCCGTCGACCTCTCCCCTGACCTTCAGCAGAATGCCCGTCAGCCGGAATCCGCCGGCCGGGTCCGGACCGAGGCTGACCTCGGCGTCGGCGGTGAGGCTCTTCGGGATTCCGCCGGCTTCCGTGATCACCGCGGACAGCTGCATGCAGTAGCACGAGCTGTGTGCTGCGGCGATGAGCTCCTCGGGGCTGGTGACGCCGCCGGCGTCATCGGCGGCGCGGCGCGGGAACGACACGTCGAACGTTCCGACGCCGGAGCTGGTGAGCTGGACCTTGCCCTCGCCGTCGTTCAATCCGCCGTTCCATTGAGTCTGCGCAACACGTGTCGGCATACCAACTCCTCGGGGTCTGTGCCCGACCTGCCCGGGTCGTTCAGCTGTCCCGAGCGGGCGGTCATGGTCACGATGCCGGTGGACCCGGCACCGACCCCAAGATAGCGCCGCTAAGAATCCGTCTCGCGGCCGGTGGGACGGCCGAAAGCGTTGATGGCGCCGTATGTCTGGATTATCCGGTCAGCTCGCAGCGGTGCTGGCCGAAACCGCCACCGATTGTGTGATGGCCTGTGCGAACACCGTGGTGACGACAGGGGCGGTCGCCGGGACGACGGTCGGCGTGGGGGCAGCCCCGCCGTCCACCGCGGCCTCGGCGTCGGTGCCGGCCGGACACGACGTGCCGTCAGCCGGCCGATCGGAGGGCGGCGCGGCATCAGTGGTCGACGGTGGAGGCATAGACGACGTGGTCGGTGGCGGCAGCGAGGAGGTTGTCGGTGGCGGTGCCGCCGTCGTCGGGGCCGCCGTCGCCGGCGGGCTGGTCGGTGGTGCTTCGGTCGGCTCCACCGGAGCGGTTGTCGCGAGCGGGGTGTCCTGCGTCGGCGTCGACGGTGCCGACGACGTCGGAATCGGTTCCGCGGTTGCCGCCGTCGGGCCGTACCCAGTTGACGTCGGCGTTGCCGGCGCCGACTCCTTCGGCGTCGACGGTGCCGACGTCGACGCGGTGGTCCTCCCAGGGGTCGGCGTCGTCATGGTCGACGGTGACGACGTGCTGCTCGGTCCCGGTGTCGCCGGGCGCGTGGTCGGTGTCGTGCTGAGGACCGGCGGGAGCGGCGTCGCCGAAGGGCCCTGCCGTGTCGGCGATGTCGACCTGCTGGGTGTCGACGCCGGGGCTGTGGCCGGCGTCGTCGCCGACTGCTCAGTGGACGGGACAGTCGATGGTGCGGCCGTGGAGGGCACCGGTACCGACGTGTGACGCGGAGACGCCGCCGCCGAGCGGGGTTCTGACGTCTTCGGTGAGAATGGCGACAACGTCCATGGAGCGCCGCGTTCCGGGCGGTCGAGCCGGAACGCGCCCGAGTACTCCCGGGCGGTGGGCGTTGTCGTCGACCGGGCGATCAGCGCACCGAAGACGCTGGCCGGGCCACCGGACCAGTAGCGGTGCAGCACCGGGTCGGCGTCGCGTCGGCTGAGCCTGACGATGTGCACCGGGACTCCGACCCACGACGCCTCGAGGATGTACCGCTCACCGTCCACGGTGCCCAGGTAGACGGCGACATGGCCTGGGAAGCCGATGATGTCGCCCGGCAGGGCGTCGTTCCAGCTGACCGGGACGCCGGCCGCCCGCTGCCCCGCCGAATCACCGGGCACCATTCGTCCGGCATGGCCGAGGACGTAGGCGGTCAACCCGGAGCAGTCGAAACCGACCTCGTGGCCGCAGCTGTTGTACCGACTACCGCCGCGGCGGCAGCCGTTGTCCGGTCCGGCTCCCGATCCCCCGCCACCCCACACATAGGGCGTGCCGAGCATGTCGAAGCCGGCCCGCAGGCCGTTGGCCAGCACCGCCGTGGGCACGGTGAGCGCTCGCCCGGCGATCGCCGGGTCGACGAACCGATTGCGCGGCACGGCAACGGTTGTCGGCTGGCCACCGAATGACAGCGAGTCGATACCGCCGAGAGCGGGGCCGCCGCCGAAATAGCGGTGGAACAGGAAGAAGAAATTCCGGTTCCCGTAGGAGGAGCAGGCGTCGCCGGTCCCCGGGTAACTCGCCAACGAGGCGGCGTTCGGCTGGTACGGCGTGTAGTTGTACAGCGACGCGGTCGCGGTGTTCGCGATTGTCACCGGCGCCCCACCGCAACCGGACTCGGTCACATTCCACAGGATCTCCGCCGTCTGGCCGGCCCGGTAGTGGTAACGCCCGGGGTCGAGGCGGTAGCGGGCCCATTGCTCGGCCATCCCGTACGCCTGCCGGAAGAAGCCGGCGTGCGCGGGGTCGCAGTTGGCGGTGCCGCCGGGGCCGGTGTCCGGGCAGTGCCACCCCCATGCGGCGTCGTAGCTGTTCGCTGCCGGATCCGTGCGGTCGAGCAGGCCGGATTCCTTCTGCAGCGTGGTGAGCATGACCTGCGGGTTGACCCCGCAGGCGCGGGAGACCTTGCCGATCACGGCGGCGGCCGACTCCGCCGCGGCGCCGGGATAGGCGGCGCAGTAGCGGTCTGCGGCCTGGGTTTCGGTGTCGACCCGGATGTTCCGCAGGCAGGACGGGCCGTTGCAGCCGGCGCCCTGCGCCTGCAGGAAGCTCTCGATCTGCGCGTCCGTCATCGCCCCGGTGTCGTAGAAGACCGCGTCAGAGATGATCTCTCCCGCATCGAAATGCACCGGCACCGCAGCCGTCGCCGCAACGCCGAGTCCTGCCGGTCGAGCCGGCGCGGCCGCCGCGGCTCCGGCCGGGGTGCCGTGCGCGGTGGCACCAACGGCGGTGACCACGGCGCCAACCGCTTGCGGCACAACGCTGTTCGTCACCACCGCGTTCCGGTCTGCGCCATGACCGCCGGCGGCCATGGCGGAGTCGTCTGCGCCGATGGCGGCATCTTCGGTAAGGGGAGCCATCGACTCCCCCACCGCGGCACCGGCAGCCGAAGCAGTCACCACCGACGCGCCGGCCGCCGATGGGGCGCCGTGGCCGCTGACGACCAGCGGAACGGCCGCCAGCGCGGCCGCGACCCCGGCAACGATGCTGCGCCGCAACAGGTTGCGCCGGCCGGGTTCGGGGGTGGGAACGGACTGCAGGGCCCGGCGCCGGGTGCTTCCCGACGGCGGGCCCTGCAGTGTTGTCATGGTCCGGTCCCCTTCCATTGCCGGCCCTGTACTACCTCGAGCCGTTGTAGGGGCGGTGACTGTGGTGTATCCCGGAGTGCGGCCCGCCCCCGACGAACGGGCCGCACTCCGGGTCAGCGCCTTCAGCGATCAGGCGCCTGTGGTGAAGCTCCAGGTGGTCGCCGGCAGGGGGTTACCGGCGGCGTCCCGGATTCCGGTGGACAGGCGCACCGTGTAGACGGTGTTCGCCGCCAACGTGACGCCCGGGTTGATGGTCAACACGCGGGTGGTCGCGTTGTACGAGACCGCCGAGCTGATCAGCGTTCCGGTCGCGGTGGTGCCCAGCCGGACGGTCGCGTTCGCGGCCGTCATGGTGGCCGCCTGCATCGCCTCACTGAACGTCGCGGTGATGTTGGCCGTCCGGCCGACGCCGGTGGCATTGACACCCGGGGTCCTGGCGGTGACGGCCGGAGCCGGACCGGTCAGGAACGTCCAGGTGGTCGTTGCCAGCGGGTTGCCGGCCACATCCCGGATCGCCGTCGCACCACCGGTCACCGTCACCGTGTAGCGGGTGTCGTTGGCCAGGTTGGCGTTCGGGTTCAGGATCCACTGGTTCGTGGTCCCGTTCCTTGTGACGACCGCGCCGATCAGTGCGTTGGTCGCGGCGTTGCGCAGCTGGAACGTCGTCCCGCTGACCCCGTTGACCGGCTCACTGAACGTCGCCGTGATGTTGTTCCCGACCGCCACCGCCGTGGCGTTGGCGGCGGGGGCCTGTGCCGTGATGGTCGGCGCCGGGCCGCTGAGGAAGGTCCAGCTGGTCGTGACCAGTGGCGCTCCCGCGATGTCCCTGATGGCTGCAGCGCCGCCGGTCAGCGTCACCGTGTAGCGGGTGTCGTTGGCCAGATTGGCGTTCGGGTTCAGGATCCACTGGTTCGTGGTCCCGTTCCGGGTGACCACCGCGCCGATCAGTGCGTTGGTCGCGGCGTTGCGCAGCTGGAACGTCGTCCCGCTGACCCCGTTGACCGCCTCACTGAATGTCGCCGTGATGTTGCCGCCGACCGCAACTGCCGTGGCGTTGACCGCTGGGGTCCGTGCCGTCACAGTCGGCGCCGCGTTCACGACGGCGACTCCGGTACCGGTCAACGGCACTGAACGCGGGCTGCCCGCGGCGTTGTCGGTCACGACGAACGTCGCTGCCCGAGCACCCGCCGCCGTCGGCCGGAAGGCGATGCTGGTGGTGCAGCTCGCACCGGCGGCCAGGGTGGCCCCGCAGGTGGTGGCTCCGAGGACGAAGTCACCGGGGTTGGTTCCACCCAGGGTCCGGCTGGAGATGGTCAGCGGACCGTTGCCCGAGTTGGTCAGCGTGACGAGCTGACCGGCCGTCGTGACTCCGACAGTCGTGTTGGCGAACGCCCGCCCGCCGGTCGGTGACAGGGCTGCGACCGGGGTGGGGGCAACCGGTGTCACGGTGTTGGAGAGGGCCGAGAACGGACCTGTACCGAAGGCGTTCGTCGCCGCGACGCGCAACTGATACGTCGTGCCGTTGGTCAGCCCATTGACCGTTCCGCTGGTGGCCGTTCCATCGGTCACCAGGCTGGTGACGGTGGTACCGCCGGCCGTCGGAACCGCCTCGATGGTGAAGCCGGTCAGCGTTCCGGCGGGCGCCGTGAAGTTCACCGTCGCGGAGCCGTTGGTCGCCGTGGCGGTGCCGATCGTCGGTGCACCGGGGGGTGCCACCGTGACGGTGCCGTCCGTGAACTGCAGCGTCTCGATGTTGCGCAGGGTGTCCGTGCCATCCGTTGCGGTGCCGCCGCTGTGGGTGACAGTGATAGCGGCCAGGTTGCCGTTGGCGGCCGGCACCGAAGCGATGTCGTAATCCGCCACCGGTCCGGAGAACAGTGCGGTATCGGTTCCGGCTGCGCCGGTGAGGATTTCGCGCACCGCCACGATCTGTCCGGGGTTCACCGTTCCGGCGAAGACCGCCTGCTGCAGGGTCGGTCCGGTCAACGAGCCGGTGGCCGTCCGCTGGTACTGGCTGGTCATCGCACTCTGGCCGGCACCCTCCACGCTCGCCGAGCCGATTTCCGGACCGGTGCCGTCGGGGTTGGTCCGCACGCTCAGCCGAACGCCAACGTACCTGTCACCGTCGATGATGTCGTCGGCGCCGCGACCCTCGATCAGGTCGTTGCCACCGCCGCCGAGCAGGATGTTCCCTGCACCCCAGACGTTGCCGGTGAGGATCGGGCAGTCACCCGAGGCGGACTGCGCGACCACTCCGGCCAGCGGGGTGCTGAGCGCGGGCAGCAGCGGGTCGAGCCCGGCAAAGCTGTTGACGCCGTTCTGGTCCAGCACGTCACAGCCGATGAAGCCGCCGCCGCCGACCTGTTCCGGGACGATGTCGTCGCCGCGGAGGATGTCGTTCAGCTTCCAGCCGGACAGCGCCTCGACCTCGTTGTACTTGTCCCGTACGCCCACCTGGAGGATGTCCAGCGGGGCGATCGGCAGCGCGAGGTCGGCGTCCTGGGCCAGGTCGCCCTGACCGATTTCGAAGTCGAAACCGGATGCGCCGGCGACTTTTTCGATTCCGGAACCGGCAACACCGATGTCATTGCCGCCCTCCATGTCGTAGTCGTCGTCGCCGCCCTGACCGATCAGGATGTCGGAGCCGGGCATTTGCGAATCGTCCAGGAAGAACAGGTTGCTGCTGTCCCCGATCATCAGGTCGGGTTGGTCGCCGCCCTCTTCCCAGTCGTCGCCGCTGTCGCCGAGCGCGGCGTCCAGACTCTGTCCCAGGTAGATGAAGTCGTCGCCGGCTCCACCGAAGGTCTCGTTGGCGTTGGCGCCACCATTGGTGAAGTCCTTTCCGTCGCCGGCCATGATGATGTCCAGACCTGGACCGGCGTCGATCGCGTCGTTGCCCGGCCCGCCCTTGGGCACGTCGTCGCCACCGAGGTCGGTGATGATGTCGTCGCCGTCGCCGCCGAGAGCCACGTCAGCACCGGCGCCGCCCTCGATGAAGTCGCGGCCTTCGGCACCCCAGAAGGTGTCGTTGTCGTTGCCGCCGCGAATGCGGTCGACGCCGGACGTGCCGTTGTACACGGCCTGACCGTTGATTCCGGGAGGATCGACCGTGTTGACCGCCCGGTACTGGATCGTGCCGTCCGGCTGGCGGATCAGCACTGCTGTCTCGTTGCATTCGGAGTTCGGGTCGTCGGCGATGGTGTTGCCGAAGGTGCCGAATCCTGCCGGGGTGCCGGCGAGATTGGCCAACTGGAACTTGCAGTCCGCGGTCGCGAAGGCATCGGCCTTCAGGGTGTGGACGTTGGTGTTGCGCATCATCAGTTCGGCGAAGGAGTTGCCCTCGAGCTGCGCCCGCAGGTTCATGCCCGGGGTGCGCGCGAGGTAGTACAGCCGGTCGCCGTTCTGCAGGTCGGTGAGCTGATTCTCGAATACGTAGTTGAATGTCGTGCCGAGCAGACCGCCGAACGGGTTGGTGTTCTCCGCGAGGCCACCGACCCAGAGGTCGACGGTGTCGAGCCCCGTCCTGGAAGCCGTCCCGTTGTTCGCCCAATCGTCGACACTGTTCATGAAAGCCGCGGCATCGGCCGGCACGTGCGCCTCGCCCAGCACCGGGTTGACCAGTCGCTTGGCAGCGGCCCGCCTGGATGCCAAGGTTGCCGGGCCGTTGTCCGCAGTCTCGTCCGCGGCGGTGGCCGGATCGTCGGCGAGCTCACCATCCGGGCCGACATCGGACAGGATGGTCGGGTGCTGGCCGTAGGCAGCGACGAAGTTGATCAGCGACTCCGGATGCTTGAGGTTCTCGCCGAAGTCGACCCAGCTGGTGTACGGGGCGAGTTGACCGTCGTTGGTTGCGTCGAAGATCTGGCGCCGCAACACGTTCAGCGGCGGAATCCCCTCGGAACGCGCTCGCGTCATGTTGATCGTGGCGAGATCGAGCGGAAGTCCCAGCAGGTTGTTCCGAAGTGTCTCGGTGACGAACTCGTCCAGTTCGTTGCCGACCTGGTCGGACATCCCCATGATGATGCTGCCGGCCGCCTGCTCGGCAGTCAGCTGTCCCGCCGATCCACCGTTGGTGTACTCGACCGGGTCGAGGAAGCCGTCCAGCAGTGAGATGTCGTTGCTCGTCCCGTCTTCGTTGGTCCGCGAGATGGTCTCGGTGAGCATCGAGTGGCCGAACCGGTAGACGGCGTGGGCGAACTCGGCGCGGACCGCCGGGTTGAGGTCCGGCTGGGTGAAGGCGAACGGCTCGAACGGATTGATCGCCGGCTGGACCTTGCGGGCGAACTCCTCGAACACCAGGTGCTGGTACTCCATCTCGGTGACGAACCGGGCGGCCTGGAAGAGTCGCTCGCCGTATTCGAAGGTCGATGCGCTGGTCGCCTGATAGGCGGCCTGCAACGACGGGTTGTTGGCCAACGTGGTGCTGATGTCGCCGACCAGCCGGTCGTGCTCGGAGTGGAACACCTGATGAATTGCGCTGAGCCCGATGTTCTCGTTGCACCGGCCGTCACCGCAGGTGAAATGCGCGTCCAGCAGCTCGTCGTCGTAGGTTCCCGCCGGGGACGGGGTGTCGAGGCTTTCGCCCGCGGTGTCGTTCGCGTCCGGTCCGGCGGTCGTCGGTACGGCACTGTGCGCGATGTCGGTCAGGAACGGGGTGTCGAAGTGCAACGCGTTGGCCGGCACCGGCACGGGCGTGGCGAGGTTGCCCTCGACCGGCCCCGTGGTCGTCATGTACTGCGGCAGGCCGTTCGGGCCCGGGACGAAGTTGCCGTACGCGTCGGCCACCAACATCGGGATGTCGTCGACGTCGGCGTCGGTGAGCAGCAGGCCGAGAACCTCGGCGGCCTGCTTCTTGGTCGTCGCCCAGGTGGAGATGCCGGCGTCCTGGGTGTCAGGTGCGTCGACCGGCAGCTCACCGCCGAGCAGCCGTCCGGTGGCGGCCGGGCGACCGCCGACGAGCTCGTACTCGCGCAGGAAGGCCTGGTGCGACGGGTGCGAGGTGTAGGTCTGGCTCTGGTCGACCCAGGGAGTGTCGGTGTTCTCGGCGTCCTGGACGTCGTCGGCGGTGCCGAGTTGGCCATCAGGTCCGGGCTGGTTCTGACCTCGGGTCAGCACCATGAACCGCAGATTGGCGGGCAGATCGTCGGCGTCACCGAAGACGTGATTCTTCCCGGCGATCAACGGATCATCCGACCGCAGCGGCACGAACACAGTGCCGCCGCCCTTCACGGTCTGGTCGACACCGTGGTCGAAGAACTGACCGAAGAGGGTGAACAGCGAGTTGTACGGCGGCGAGAGGCCAACGTCCGTGGTCACGTTGGGGATGAACAGCGTCTCGTGCGACGGAGTGCAGTCCGGCGGAACCGCTGCGACCGGCGGGTCTGCGAGCGGATCTGGATCGGTCGTGCACGGCAGCACCCCGGTGTTGCCCTGGGTCCGCACGGGGAACCCGGCCGCCGCGACGGCTGCCGGGTTGGTGGAGGTCTGGTCGACGATCAGGTTGCTGATCACTCGGGGCTGGCTGTCGAACACGGTGTTGCCCTGCGACTTGTCCGCATACGACGACGGGGTCGGGGGGCCGAACAGCGGCGGGTTCGATTCGGCTGCGCTGAACACCGGGGTCGCGAGCCGCGGGAACACCACGTCGGCCGCTCCATGTGTTTCCTGACCGGGCACCAGATTGTTGCAGGAACCGTCGACCGTTCGCAGGCCGAACGACAGCAACGGGCTGGCCAGCTGATTCGGTCCGGTGCCGAGCAGCGCGCCGCACGGTCCGGTTGCGCTCGTCGTGTTGGCGACGTGCGCCTCGGCCACTTTGATCTGCTTGAGAATGTACGAGAGGTCGGAGGCCGTGATCGTGAATCCCTCACCGACCGGTGCTGCAACAGCCGGCGGCGCTATGAACCCCGCTATCGGTATCGAGATCGCGAAGGCGACCAGCGCGGCCATGAACTTTCGTTTCTGGGGCATTGCGACCTCCGTGAGATGGCGCCGCAGGCAACGTGTTCCGTCCGCACGGATATGCGCAGCAAGCAGCGAGAGCCTCGGCATCGCCCGTCGTCGAGGGATGCCGGTAGGGACGGATCGCGCGCCGCCCCGGCACCGCGAACGGGCCGGCTCGGCCGCGTGATCACTGTCGCCAGTGCACCCCGGATCCGGCTGCGCTCCTACCCCCTCAATTAGGGGTGGGGCGCCGGACTTCGCCGCCCTATCGTCCTGGTGTGAAATGGGAGAAATGTGCGCTGTCGCGATTTCCGGGTCACCCCGTCGCGAGATTGCCCACCGGGACATCGAATCGGCCGCCCGAGGGCTGAGACTTCGCAGTATCACGGAGCTGGGGAAAGCAGGACAGGGTGGTCGGGGGAACATGACAACGTCGTCGGGGGCCAACAGGTTCGACGACACTGCGCCACATGTCAATCTTGTTCGGTGGCGCGACGTTTCCGTGCGACACCATCACCCGGCCGGGGTCGGTGCGGACGGGTGAGACATCGATGGGGGAACCCTCCCGCCCGGCGGAGCGGTGACTACGGCAAGCCCTTTCGCGTGTAACTACCCCATTCGGGGCATCTGCTCATCCATACCGGCACAGATCATCACGCCGGGTGGGCAATATCTGGACATTTTGCCGCCAGTCACGCACCATTGGCCCAGGTCGTCGGGGCGGCCATGACGGTGCGTAGGCTATTTGGGGCACGGCCAACGGGGGTCGCTTCATGACGATTGAGATGGCCATCGGGCCTGAGCTCGATGTACATGCCAATGACATCACGGAAAGACGCATCCTCATCGTCGACGATCACCTGTCCTTCGCCGAACTGCTGTCCGCCGCACTTGACTCGGTTGGTGGCATGACCTGCGTCGGCACCGCATCGACGGCCGCCGAAGCCATCGTGCGGGCAGATCAGCTCCGCCCGGACATCGTGATCATGGACATCCAGATGCCACGCCAGGACGGGCTCCTCGCGACCCGGCGGATCCGCGAGGCACTGCCGGACATGGTCATCGTCGTGGTGACCGCCTACCGCGATCCGGCGTGGATCTCCCGGGCCGCCCAGGCCGGCGCCTCCGGGTTCATTCCCAAGAACGGCTCACTGACCGAGATGATCAGCGTGCTGCGACGGGTCAGGGCCGGCCAGATGCTGGTCGCCCCTTCGGCTTTCAAGTCCAGCCCGGCTCTCACGCCGCAGCCGGTCCTGGAGGCGCGGCCGGTGCTGACGGCCCGCGAGCTGGAGGTGCTGACCTACCTCGGCCAGGGAATGGCCACGTCCGGCATCGCCAGGGTGTTGGGCATCAGCCTGCACACCTGCCGCGGGTACATGAAGTCGCTGCACTGCAAACTCGGCGTGAGCACTCAGCTCGAGGCCGTGATCAAGGCCAAGTCGCTGGGTCTGATCGATTCGCCGGTATGACGCTCGGTCGGGACCGCTCGGGGGCCGCGCGAGTAGGCGTCCGTCGTGAACTGCTGATCTTCTACGGTGCGGCGGCGCTGGCGCTCATCGTGGTCGGTTTCGGCGCCGTCGTGGCCAGTCGATCCGTTGCCCGCGCGCAGGCACTGACCGACGCGGAACGCCAGACGTCAAGGCTCGCTGACCTTGTCGTCGGGCCGCTGCTGCACGCCGCAATGAACGGCGACCCGGACGGCTACCGAGAGCTGGCGACCGCGATCGACCTTCGCATGCGTGACGGATACCTGCGTCAGGTCACCGTGTGGGATCACGAGGGACGGATCGTCTATGCCGACGACCCCCGGGCGATCGGCCGGTCGTTGCCGACACCTCCCGAGGTCATCGAGGCCATCGACCGCCGGGTGGTCAGCGCCGACTTCGCGGACTCCCCCGACGCCACCGAGCTGCCGTCGGACGCGCTCGAGGACGGGTTCGTCGAGGTGTACGCGCCGTTCAGCGCACCGGCGGAGGCCGGCATGGCGTTCGAGGCGTACTACGACTACGCGAGGGTCGACGAGACCGCCGATGCCCTGCTCTGGCAACTGATCCCATTGGTGCTCGTGCCGTTGGTCGCGCTGATGGCGATTCAGATTCCCATCGCGACGTCGATGGCCACCCGCGTCCGCCGGCACGATGTGGAGCGTTCCGAGCTGGCCGAGCGCGGACTGGCGGCCTCGGAGCGGGAGCGGGTCCGGATCGCGGCAGACCTGCACGACGGGCCGATCCAGGAACTGGCCGGGATGAGTTACGCCCTGGGAGCCGTCGCACTGTCGGTTCCGGACCGGAACCAGGCGCTGATGGCGAAATTGCAGACGACGGTGCAGCGGAGCATCGAGTCGCTCAGACAACTGATGGTGGATCTCTATCCCCCGGACCTGAGCGTCAGCCAACTGCCGCAGTCATTGTCGACGCTGGCCGCGCCGCTGCGGAAGAAGGGCATGCACGTCGAGTTGCACGTCGGCCAACTGCCCGCCATGAACACCGACGCGGTGACGACGGTGTACCGGGTGGCGAACGAGGCGCTGGCCAATGTGGCGCAGCACTCCGAGGCGTCGGCGGTGGTCGTGAATCTGATGGTCGATCAACGAACAACCCGGGACGACGACCTCGACGCAGGCGGAAGCGGCACGGGAGCCGGCGGGGAAGACACGGTCACCGCACTGAACGGCGCGGACCACCCCCGTACCTCGATCCGGCTGCAGATCCTCGACAACGGTGTCGGCTTCGCGCCGGAACGGTTCGACCGCCGGTCGCAGGGCCATCTCGGTCTGCAATTGCTGACCTCACGTGTCCAGCAACTCGGTGGGACGTTGAAGGTGTCCGCGCGGCCGCACGGCGGCACCTCGGTCGAGGCGGTCATCCCCACCGACGGTGCTACCGTCCACTGACCAGGATCCCTCGCCTCCGGGTTCCCAGCGCTGCGGCGTGCACCGGGTCGACGTTCATGGCGTGGTCGACAGTGCCACCGCCACACCGATGGTCGCACCCATCAGCAGCACCTCGACACCGGCCAACCGCAGCAGCGGGCACAGATTCCCCCTTACCGCGGCCGGCATCGTCGCGCGGCGGTGCAGGTAGCCGACTCCCGTGAGCACCAGCAGCGCAAGGGCTTTCACCATGATCAGCAGACCCCGATCGGTGTCCGCAAGCGCCGACCAGGAGCCGAGCATCACCACGCTCACCACCACGCCGGAGACCGCGACAGCCGCGGCACAGACCAGCGCGGCGGCACTGAACCGCGGCAGCACGGTTGCCATGGTCGCCTCCTCACCGCGCAGGTACAGCACGATCGCCAGCAGACCGCCGACCCAGACGGCGGCCGACGCGATGTGCACCGCGAGCGCCAGCACGGTCAGCGTTGTCTCGTTGTGGTGGCCGGCGTGGCCGGTCAGGGCGCTCGGCAGCAGCGCCAGAACGGCGAGACACCCGGCGATCGTGGTCGCGGCCCGACCGGCGAGCCGCCCGGCGAAGAGGGCCACCGTCACCGCCACCCACAGGGTGGCGACCTCGGCAAGAACCCGCTGGGTACCGGAGACGACCACGACGAGATCGGCCGACGCGGGGAGCCGGGTCAGCGGGAGGCCGGTCATGTCCGACATGGTGAAGACGACCCACGTGGCCGTGGCCCCCGCCCACACCCAGGACCAGCGCGCCGCCAGCATCCCCAGCCGACGATCCGACGCCTCCCCCGGAAGCGCCGCGGGCATCAACGATCTCACCAGCAGGAGGCCGACGACGAGCATGCCCGCCGCGTCAGCGGCCAGGCGCACCACGGGCAGGGTGATGGCGGTCAGTCGACCGGGATCGGGCAACCCCGCCGGAGGGGGAACGTATCCCGTGCCCGTCCACCACCGGGCGATGACGATCGCCGCCGCTCCTGCCAGGAACACCGCGGCGGCCAGCCTGACCGCGATGCCGTGCCCGCTCCGTTGCGCCGCAACGGGTGTTGCGGCCTCGTCCTGCAGTGCGACCATCGTGCTTCCTCCCCTGGTCGGTCAGCAAACCGGAACGGCCGCTGACCTCAACAGCCCGACCACAACGTGGCGAGCATCCGTCCGGTCACCGCGGCTTCCGGTATCGGGCCGAAACTGCGGGAGTCGACGGACGCCTCGCGGTGGTCCCCCAGAACGAACACCCAACCGTCCGGCACGGTGACGGTCTGGAAGAACACCCCGCTGACCTGTGCCCGCTCGACGTACGGCTCCGGCACCACCGAGCCGTCGACGACCACCCGCCCGTCGGTGATCAGCAGTTGCTCACCACCGGTCGCGACCACTCTCTTGATCATGGATTCGCCGGTCGCCGGGCCGGTGAAGGTGACGATGTCGCCGCGGTGAACGGCATCGCCGGCGTGAATTCTGGCCACCAGCAACGTGTCTCCGGTGCACACCGTCGGTGCCATGCTGTCCGACGACACCGTCACGACATCGAGGAACTGGATCCGAACGACGACGGCCGCACCGAGGACGAGCGCGCAGGCCGCGACGGTGATCGACCACCGGGCGCGCTCAGAGCGTCGGGTCGGCGACGGCCGGCGCGGCATGGATCGGGTCGTTGACGTCGACGGCTCCCGGCTTCAAACCGACACTGAACTGGTGCATCATGTCGTGGTCTTCGTGGACGAGATTGTGGCAGTGCACCATGTACTTACCGACCTGCTTGCTGAACGGACTGCTCGGGTCGGTGGTACCGAATTTCATGATCAGCCGCACCTTTTCGGCCGCGCCGATGTACACGACGTCCTTCGGCCCGAGCTCGTACGGGAACGGCGGACGACCGTTCCGGCTCAGGATCTTGAAATCGATCAGGTGGATGTGCAGCGGGTGGAACCAGGACCCGGACTTGTTCTCGATCTCCCAGATCTCGGTGTCGCCGAGGGCGGGATTTGCGAGCACCGACGTGAAGCCGGAGGCCACCACGTCCTCCCAGGTCTTGTCGTTCAAATTCCACAGGTTGGTCACGTCATTGCGTTTGACGACGATGTTGCGCACCTTCATCCTCGACGTCGGAACCAGCTTCATGCAGTCGTTCTCGGGGTTGAGATCACCCGGGATGGTGAAGGCCGTCGGATCGTTGTGATCGAACGCGTCATCGACGACGTCGAACGCCATGATCTTGTCGGTGTTGGGGTAGTCCCGGTTGTTGGGATTGCTGAGGTTCTTCAGCTCGATGCGCTGTCCGGCAGCGAACTTCGAGAAGTCGATGAGGATCTCGTAGCGCTCGGCGTTGCCGTGCCGCCAGGACGCCACCTGCTGCGTCTTGGGCATCAGGCCGCCGTCGGTGGCCACCATGTACACCGGGGCAGCCGGCGACAGTGTCGGACGGTACGAGCGTGACGGTGAAGCATTCAGCACGCGGAACCGGTAGATGCGCCGCTTCACCTTCATCACCGGCCAGACCTTGCCGTTGACCAGGATGACGTCACCCCAGAGGCCGGACCGGCTACGGTCCTCGTAGAGCGGGGCGGCGTTGGCCTGGAACATGATGTCCGAGATGGTCAGGCCGACATCGAATTCGCCCTGCGGCAGCAGTGCCCGCTCCATCTCGTCGTGCAGGTGGTACTGCGACGCCAAGCCGGAGTACACGTTCTGCGCGGTGTAGTGCACGCCGTGGTCGTGGTACCACAGCGTCCGGGCGTTCTGGATGTTCGGGTACTGGTAGGTCTTGACCTGGCCCGGCAGCGTCACGTCGCTGGCGTACCCGTCGTACTGCGGCAGCGACGCGGACCCGTGCAGATGGGTCGAGAGGTGGGTCGGCGTGCCGAAGGTCGGCTGGGTGCTCGGCAGCCTGTTGCGCAACCGGAGCTCGATCGGGTTGCCGACCTGGGCGTCGATCCGCCGCGCCGGCACGAGACCCTCGTAACCGACGACGGGAGTCATCGGGAACCCGGGCACCAGCGGCACCGCACCGGTCTTGGCGGTGATGTCGTAGATCGGGACGGTGCGACCCTCGGCGTCGATCCGCGAGCCGACCGGCCGCAACACCGGCAGCCGGGCCAGCGTCGTCCGGTATGGCAACGGCATGTTCTTGCTCGGCAGCAGGCTGGCGGACTGTCCGCTCACCATGTTCCCCAACGGGATGGCCAGGCCCGCTGCGCCGAGAGCGCCGAGGCCACCCAGTTTCAGGGCATCGCGTCGGGTAAAAGGCATGATGGCTTCCCTTTTGGTCAGGCACTGAGCCGCGGACGGCGAGGCCGAGACGGGCTGGTGCCCGTGGCGACCGGACCGGTGGACACCCGGAGCGGTCCGCCCCACCGGCGGTACGGGAACGCCGCTGGGGGGACCGACCCGAGGGGGAGGTACTGCCGAGAAAGCATCCCCCGCAGACGAAGGCGGCCGTCACCCCGCAATGGGGGGTGACGGGCCCCCCAAAGCTGGGGGCTCGTCACGGTCGCGCAGCGTTGCCGCCGCGGCGATGCCCGCGCGGCCGCCAACCTGCGGCCGTCAACCGGTCAGGTCAGCTGACCCATCATCCGGATCGCCTGGCTGAAGCTCATGGTCGGCAGGTAGGCGTGGGAGATGCCGAGGCCGATGCGGGGTAGCACCGCCGACTCCGGGTAGCACAGGTACATCGGCCGGTACGCCGGCTGGAACTTCGCCTTGAACCGCAGCAGCGAGCGGAACCCGTACACCGGTTCCATGGTGCGGCCGACGACCTCGAGCAGTTTCTGCACGCCGGTGTGCTGCCCGCCGGTATCCGCCTGCGCCAGCGGCGCGCCGGACAGGCTGAGGAATTCTGCGCCCTCCTTCTGCAATTCCAGGGCCGCCGTTCCGATGAGAAATTCCATGACGCCCTTGAAGCCCTCGCTGCGCCGGCGCATGAAGTCCAGGGTCCAGCCGACCGGGCGGCCGGCCGAATAACAGGGCATCCAGCTGGTGATGCCGTGCACGGTCCGGTCCTGGTCGACGGCGATCAGACAGCGCACGGCCCGGTCGTCCAGCTCGTCCAGACCGCCGAGGGTGAAGCCCATCTCGGGCAGCGCCTTGTCCGACACCCACTCCTCGGAGATGGCCTGGATCTGATCCCTGATCGCCAGCGGCGCATCCGGATAGCTCAGCCATTCTGCGGAGATGCCGCTCTTGCCGGCGCGGCTGATGGCGGTGCGGATGTCCTGGAACTTCTTTCCGGTGAAGGCGAGCGCGCCGAGCGGCAGCACCGTCTCCTCCGCGACCTGCAGGCTGGGCCAGCCGAGCCCGTCGGTGACCTGCTTGACGGCCTCGGTCGCGCTATAGAAGCACGGTGTCCAGTTCTGCACATTGCAGAACGCCACGAACTGCTCGACCGTCGACGCGAGGTCCGCCGGGGGCCCGATGGGATCGCCGGTGGTGATGGCGACGCCGCCCTTCACCCGGTAGGCGACGAACGAGCGCCCGTCGGCGGAGAACCAATAGCTGTTGCCGTCCCAGGTGGTGAGGTAGGCCAGGGCCGTGGTCCCGTGCTGCTCGAGGATGGCCCTGGCCCGCAGCCGGTCCTGCTGCCCGCTGTGCACCTCGGCCGCGACGAAACTGCGCAGCAGGCCGATGAGCACCACACCCCAGAACAGCAGCGGTATCCAGTCGACCAGCAGGGTTCCGATCCAGCCGGTGGGCTGGTAGCCGGGCTCGACGATGTACAGATAACCGTTCGGCAGCAGCCGGATGGGGAAGTCGATCACCAGGTCGACGAAGCCTGCCGACGGGCGGAACTGTTCCCCCACAACGGATCCGGCCACCGCGAACAGCACCCACAGGGCCGCCGCGAAGCCCAGCACAGCCATTGCGAGCCGCCGGTATACCCCGGCCGGGGCGCGCACCGTGAACGAGCGACGGGTGAACAGCAGCACCACGATGATCAGGACGGGCAGCAGCACCAGCGGCACCAACCAGGCCACCCAGCTGAAACCCTCGTCCAGCAGGTCGTTCTCGCCGGCCCAGCTGTAGTAGTCGATCGCGTAGAAGGTGCCGAGGCCCAGGAATGCCAGCTGGAATACCATGGTCGCCCACCAGGCGAACCGGCGCCCGCGGCGCAGACCGGCGGCGAGCACCAGCACGAGAAGTGCAGGGACCAGCGACATCACGATGTCGGCGACGTTCCGGTTGTCCGTGGTGCCGACGAAGGCATTCGGCCCGACGTAAAGATCGGCCAGTGCCGACAAGGGTCCCTCGACAGATCCGGTGAACGCGGCCAGGATCGGCCCGAGGGCGGTGGCGGCGACGACAACCGCGACCAGCACCCGGGTTTCGCGGCGGCTCACCGGCGCCGCCAGCTTCCGCTCCCCCTGGTGCAACAGCAGCGCGCCGGCCAGGAGGCCGACCAGCGCCGTGCTCATCCGCAGCACGTCCTGCAGTTGGCCGCCGTACAGCAGCGCGACGAGGCACAGGGTCAGCACCCCGGTCCGCACCCGGCGGCGCCACAGGGTGGACAGGTCCGCGCTCAACGCCATCAGCAGGCCGGTGATCAGCGTCGTCGGCCCGACGGCGAGACTGTCTGCCAGGTACTCCGCCCACAGCCAGCTGAACAGTGCGTCGGCCAGCGCCACGGCGCCGACCCCCACGGTGATGCCGACGACCTGGACCAGCGCCGTCATCCACAGCATGCGCAGGCTGCCCCAGCGCCGTTCGCAGATACTGCCGATCACCAGCAGCAGGGCGGTGACCAACAGGTACGTCAGAAGGCCGGCGGCGAAGAAGGCGCAGGTCACCGGCGTCCACCAGTTGCCGCCTTGAAACGCCGAAACCCCTGCCCCGACCGTCGGCAGCAGGTCCTGCGACGGGCCGCTCCGCAGGCTCCTGGTGACGCCGCCGGCGATCCACAGCACGACCACGAGGCCGACGGTGACGGGTGCGCGGCGGGCGGCACGCGCCTGCTCGCCGAGGAACACGCCAACGCCCGACCAAGTTCGGCGGGCGGGCGAGACCGGCTGCGGCGGGCGCACCGTCGTGGAGGCGCTCACGGCCGTGGCCTCGTGCCCAGCCGTGTCGCGACCGGCAGGTCGGTAATTCCCGGCCGCGGCCCGGTGACGGAGCCGCCGCCCCAGAGATCCGTCACGACGCCAATGGTGGCATACCGGACATCGGGCCGAACCGGATTTGCGGCACCCGGTTCGGCCCGCCGGAGGCGGTTCCGGGACAGAAAAACGTCCGGCCCCGGGAGCCGCCGAAGCGGGCCGGGGCCGGACGATCAGTTCAGGTGGCGCGGGGTGACAACCGTCAGATGACGGTGACCGCCGTCGCCTGCGGGCCCTTGTTGCCCTGGGTCACGGTGTAGCTGACCTTCTGGTTCTCCTCGAGCGAGCGGTAGCCGCCCGCCTGGATCTCCGAGTAGTGGACGAAGACGTCCGGCCCGGAACCCTCGGGGGTGATGAAGCCGAAGCCCTTCTCAGCGTTGAACCACTTGACGGTGCCCTGTGCCATGGTGCTCTCCTTGCGGGGTGAATCCGATACGGACCAGCACACTGTGCGCCGATCCGGGTTAGTCGACGATTTCGACACCTTCGGATGAGAACACCCCTGGAGCCAAGCCCGTGGCGACATCTTGGCGTCGCGTGGAACGGACTCAAGAACGGTAACCGCGATCAGCCTCTCACGATTCGGTGGGAAAGGAAACCCGACGCGGCTATGCGGAGGCCCGCAGCACCAGCGACGGCGGGAAGATCGTCGGCGCACCGACGGGGTTGCCGTGCACCCGCCCCATCAGCACCGTTCCGGCGATGCGCGCCATGTCGGCGACCGGATTGACCACCGTGGTCAGCGGCGGGTCGCTGACGGCGGACAGTGCCGCATTGTCATACCCGACGACGGCAACGTCACCGGGAACCGACCGCCCGCGGGACCGCAGCACGTCGAGGACCCCGACGGCCATCAGGTCGTTGGCGACGAAGATGCCGTCCAGATCCGGGTTTCGCTCGAGCAGGCGGCGGGCGGCGGCGGCCCCGCCCTCGGTGGTGAAATCGCCGTGCTCGACGGCATTCCGGGGGAGCTGCGCCGTCGCGAGCGCCGTGGACCAGCCCTCGAGCCGGTCGACCGCCGCGATCATGTCCGCGGGGCCGGCGACCGTGCCGATGCGCTGCCTGCCGCCGGTCACCAGGTGGGCGGTGGCCAGTTCGGCGCCATGGTGATTGTCGGTGTCCACATAGCTGAAGGCGTCCGGCGCATGCCACGGCCGGCCCACGAAGACGGCCGGCAACCGGCTCGCCGCCAGCGCCCGCTCGATGGTGTCGGTGGCGTGATGGGACACCACCACGGCTCCGTCGACGTGCCCGTGCCGCAGGTAGCGCATGGTCTTGTCCGCCGTGTCCCCGCGACGGGCGAGCAGCAACACCATGGCGAACTCGGTGTCGTCGAGCGCCTGCCCGAGTCCCCTGATCACCGAAGCGAAGAACGGGTCGCCGGTGACCCGGTCGTCGGGTTCGGGGATGACCAGCGCGAGGAAGTTCGTCCGCGCCGTGACCAGCGCCCGGGCGGCGTGGTTGGGGGTGAAGCCGAGGGTGAGGACGGCGGCGTCGACCGCCGCCTGGGCGTCCGCGCTGACCTTCGCGCCACTGTTGATGGCCCTGGACGCCGTCGAGCGGGAGACCCCCGCCGCGGCCGCGACATCTTCCAGCGTTGGCGCGCGAGCAACCGTCCGATCCCCCGTGGTGTCCACCCGGGAAGCATCGGGGGGCGACGGCCGATTGTCCACACAGGATGTGATGTGGTGCCGGTTCGTCAGAGCCCCGCGATCCAGTCCCGTACGGTCTCGGCGATGATGCCGTCGCCGCCACGCGGGTCGTGTCCGCCGGCCAGCCAGACCTGGGTGACCGGTCCGGGGATCGCACGGATGTGCTCGTCGAACTCCTGCGGCGAGCCGAACGGGTCGGCCCTGCCGGAGATCATCAGCACGGGCACGGTGATCTGCGGGAAGTGCTGGGTGCGCAGGTTTTCCGGCTTCCCCGGGGGGTGCAGCGGGTAGCTCAGCAGGACCAACCCCGCTGCCGGGAGCCCCTCGGCGACGGCCATCGAACACATCCGGCCGCCGTAGGACCGGCCGCCGAGGACGACCCGGTCAGCCGTGATGCCCGCGTCGGTGGCCAACGCAGCCGCCTCGGCGCGAACGTGCGCGACCGCCACCGGCGCCTTGTCCGGTGCCCGGCTGCCGCGCTGCCGGTACGGGAAGTCGATGCGCGCGCACGGCAACGGGGCCACGGCGTGTTCGACCGCGACCAGGGTGTGGTGGTCGCGGCCGGCTCCCGCGCCAGGGGTGAGCAGGAGTGCACCGGCCGCGTGATGCGCCTGGGCGCGGGATGCTGATGCCACCTGCAACCTCCGGATCGTGGCTGGGACTTCGCCGGACTGACCGGCACGCCGTACCCGTTGAACTCTCGTCCGCGCCGGTCGTTGCTCGGGCCGCCCCGGACGGTGCCCGAACCAGCATGCCCGGACTGCGAAGGCCTCGCGCGCCACGCTGGGGACGGACATATCGCCTACTGACACCCGGCCGTCGCCGGGGTTAGGGTGCTGCCGAACGCTCGGTCAGACCGCGCTCCTGGTGGTGCGGGTCGCTGCCGGCATCCGGGAGGTCCCGATGACTGATTCCGCTCTCGCCGCCCTGAACCGCTCGATCGAGGAACTGAAGACGGCGGTGTCGGTGCTCACCCGCCTCCATGGGAAGACATCGGTCGTCAAGCGGCTGGCAAACGACCTGGAACGCCTGCAACTCGATGCCGCGGACGCCGAGGTGCTGCGGACGCCCGATCTGCCCGCCAGCATCAAGGGCGAGGGCGGGGACGTCTATCACGTCAGCGACGAGCCGTACGACCATTCGATGTGGGCCGACTCGGACCAGGAGGGTGTCGGCGGGTACGGCCTGCACCGTTAGCTGCGTCTTTCCCGGTACGCCGGACGACTGACGTGATCCGTCAGCCGGACCCGGTCATCCTCTTCCACAGACCTTTCTTGCGCGGCTGCCCTTCGGCGCCGGCGTCCGCGCTGCTGGCCGAGCTCCGGTCCATGTCGGCCTCGGTCGGTTCCGGCCGATCCGGCACGTCGAGGGCGATGACTCCGATCAGCCGCCCGTTGTCCTCGACCGGGGTGCCGGGCGGGGCGGATGCCGCGTCACTTTTCACCACCGCCGGCACCGGTTCGCGCTCGGCAAGGTTCAGCACGTCCGACACCGGGGTGGCGGACAGCGCGCCGGAGAGCTCCGATTGCAGGGAGGCCACGTCGAAGACGTAGTAGTCGGGGCCCTTGCTGGTGGTGGCGACGACGACAGCCGGGCGCTTGGCGCTGCTGGCCGTCAGCAGGTCGAGCCTCGTCGGTCCGACGGAAGCCTCGGCCCTGATCGAGATCACCGATTCGATGCGCACCAGCGCAATCTACAAGCGGCCGTCTCGAGTGTCGGCGGTCACCCGCGTTCGACGGTCGACCCATCCGGACCGTCGACGTGCGAGAGCCGCTTCGCCAGGCAGTCCTCTGCCGCGAAACCCTGGGCGTCGCACCAGGCGTTGGCTTCCTCCGGGGTGGAGAACGGCAGCGCGACCATGGTCACGTAGTAGCCCGGGTTGCGGAAGCTGGTGAAGTCCTTCGACGCCACCATGAACACGCCGCTGTAGGCCGACGAGAGCGCGCGGTACTTCGCCATCGCGGTAGGGCTGTCCGGGTTCGAGGACAGCTGCGGGATCCACGACCCCGCCATCACCTCCGCGGTGAGCCAGTCGGCGGCCACCTGCTGGTCCGCGGCGCTGTCGCTCTGCGGGACGTAGACCGTTGACGGCGCCTGGGTGACGGTGACTCGTGGAGCCGGCACGACCACCACCGGCGGCGGGGTCTGCGTCACCGTCTCCGGTTCCGGCTCCGGTGGCTTCGTGGACGTCTTCGGTGCTGCTGTCACCGTCTTTGTCGCGGACGCCGTCGCGGTAACCGTCTGCTGGGCGGCCGGCGACGTCTTCGCTGCCGATGTTGCGACGGTGGCGACGGACGGCGGATTCGACGCCGTCGTCGAGGTGCCGGCGACCTGCTGGCCACACCCTGCCAGTAAGGCCGTCGCCGCAACCAGCACACCAACCGATGCCAGAACTCGCTTGTTCATGGTCCCCCCCGGGCACAAAACCTTGGTCGTCGAGCTATGCATAGCACAACGCATTCGCCACCGGTCGATCGTGAGCCGGCGTCAGCCCATTGAGTGGCAGCACCCATACAGATCAGTGCCGAAATGAAAGGGAAGGACGGATATCGCCGGGCGCTATATGCCCGTGAGACGACCAGCGTTCGGCGGCCGGTGCCAGGCGGCGAGCATTCAGACCACGTCAACGTCTTTTGCGCTGTGCGCAGCCGGAGCCCGAGCTGTGGGGCGTACATTTTGGCTCGGTGGTTCGACGATCACGTCACGTCGAAAAAGGCGAGCGATGCACGTTGCCCGAAGATTGTTTAATTTCACGGCAACACATGCCGACGTGACCGGCCGGACCACGCAGAGTCGATCCAGCAGGATCAATTCTTCCCTGGCCGCGCGGTGCAACGGGATCCTTCACCGCGGGGTGGAACAAGCGATCAGGCCGCACCGGTGGCGAGCGATTGCGCGATGCGCGCCTCCAGATCACGTGGATAGCGCTGTACGCCACTCGGCAGACCTGCCGTCCGGCCGTTGAGGATGGCCTCGATCCCGAGCAGCATGACCGCAGCGAACGGGTCGAACAGTTGGGGCGCACCGATTCCCAGACCTGCAGCGAGGTTCACCAGGCTCCCTCGGTTGAGCAGGTACACCTGCCGACCTGCGAGGTCGTAGCGGTCGAGATGCCGTCGGATCGGGACGCGTGGGTGGTGATCCAGCCAGTCGACGTCGATCTCGCGATGGCTGTGTCCGACGTTGACCAGGATCGCGCCGTCCGCGACGTCCGACAGCTCGGGCTCGCCGAGCACCCCGTCGAATCCTGTTGCGGTGACGATCACGCTCGCCGTTCGGACGGCGGCGTTCACGTCAGCCGTCCGGCATCCGTCGTGCCGCGCCTGGACGAGCCGCACAGGGTCGGCATCGACGACGGTCACGACGGCACCCAGATCGCGGGCCCGGGCGGCGACACCCTGGCCCACCGGCCCGAATCCGACCACGACGACCTCGCGTCCGTACAGGGCAAGACCGGTGATCGCCGTGAAGGCCGGCCACGTCTCGAGGCCGACGTGGTGCCGATTGTGGATGAGTTCCTTGAGCGCGATCCCGTTCCAGTCGAACACCGGGAATCCGATCTGCAGTCCCTGCAGTCGGTGCAGCCCCGTGGTCGTCGCCTCGAGTGCACCAGCCGGCCGGTGACCTGCAGCCGCGGCCGCGGCGATGAGATCGCCACCCATGTCGCACAGTGCGTCGGCCGGCTCGCTGATGAGCCACGCCAGCGATTCGTCGAGCTCACCAGGACTCATCCCGGCCCACGCCCGGACCTCCACGCCGATCGATGCGAGGTGGGCGACGGCGCGATCGTCGGTGCTGTCGGGATTGCACGGCGCAAGCCGCACACGCGCGCCGGCCTCGACCAGCGGAGTCAGAATGGAGATCGTGTCGCCCAAGATGTGCTGGCGGCAGGCGACGGTGCGACCACTGAGGTCCGACACCGCCACCGCCCTACCGAACGAGGTCGTGATCGGCGTCGTCCACGCGATCCACTCGAGCTCGGCCGCGTCCATCGGTGGGAAGTATGTCATCGCGGACCAAGACTTGCGGGTAGACGACGGAGGGGTTGCGACGACGAACAGGCCGCGCGGTGTTGAACACCGACCGGCGCCTGATCGAAAAGCGCCCCTCACCCACGAGAACTGGTGAGGGGCGACGCGTCGGGATGACAGGATTTGAACCTGCGATCCCTTGACCCCCAGGTGATGGGCAGGCGCAGATCCCCCGTGCTCCAACATGTTTGTAGGTCCGTGGCGGTTTCAGGTGCGCGTTGTGAGCGTCAGACGGATGGCGTTTGGTCACGGTCATGGTCACTGGAAGACAAGCGCCGGCTGGGCCCGGGTCTGCGTCGCCGCCTTGTGCGCCGGGTCCGACATTCTGGTAGTGGCTTCCTGCTGGTCGAAGAAGGACGGGACTGGGCGGATCGGGACCGGAAGGGCCCTGAGCCAGGAGGCCGGTGGTGTAAAGAGCCCTCGGCCAGGCACATGAGCCAGGCCCGGCTTTTGCTTCGCTCGCGATGGAGGCGATCGTTGTGTATCTGGGCCGCGTTGTCGTTGCGCAGAGAAACCGACATAGGGGTCTAATGCGTCGGGTGGTCGTTCTTCACGACGCCGGGTTATGGGACCGTTCAATTGCCCGGGACGAGTCAGGCAATCGATCGTTCGACCGCCCGCGGAGCTGCCGATACCAGCGTCTGTGGCAGGACAGCGCGCAGATCATCGATCCCGCCAACAGCGACAACTGGCACGGGTATGGCATCGACCAACTGCGGTGGGACCTCACGTCATCGTTCTGCATGTCGGCCAGAGCCCCGGCTACAAACACCGACTACGGTCGCGCCACCGACATGACGCTCGTCATCCGGGGCAACCTCACGATGGCGCTCAACAACAAGTACACGGCACCGGTTCTCATGCTCAAGGTGCTGGACCAGATCTATGTCCAGACTCCGCTGCCTCCTTCGTCGGCGACCGCCGCACCCACCACATCAGGCGGCTGATCGACAGACCGGCCCAAGTTCACGGCACTTGTGCGGGCTGAAGAGGGAGGTCTCGTATACCGGGTTCGTCGTTGCAGCCGACGGACCCACCTGCCTGCAGGACTGATCAGCCGGCACCGGATCGAACTCGTACTCGGAGATCACTCACTCACAGCACCGTGTTCGAAAGCCTCTCCGCCCCGAGTCGCCGCACTCATCGTGATCATCAGGGTCTACCTGCGGCGGAGAACGTGCAAGACCGCATCGCGAGCGGTTGTCACCATCTGCCTTTGCCCGGCGTCTGGTTACGAGGAAGGGTCTATCGCGTTAACGGTGTTTCTGGCGGTTTCCATTAGTAGGTTTCTGCTGCTGGGAATCGGTCGCTGAAGGTGATCGCGAAGGCGTTCAGGGCCGGTTTCCACCGCATCGTCCATCGTGCCCGGCCCGCGCCGGTGGGGTCCAGGGATCTGGTGACCAGGTACAGGCATTTCATCGCTGCCTGTTCGGACGGGAAGTGGCCGCGGGCCTTGATCGCCCGCCGGTAGCGGGCGTTCAGGCTCTCGATCGCGTTCGTGGTGCACAGCACTTTCCGGATCTCGATGTCGTAGTCCAGGAACGGGATGAACTCGGCCCAGGCGTTGTCCCACAACCTGATCACCGCCGGGTACCGGGCACCCCACTTCTCGGCCAGGTCGTCGAACGCGGCCCGCGCCGAGGCGGCGTTGACCGCGGTGTAGATCGGCCGGACATCGCGTTTGAGTTCATCCCAGTACTTGCGGGAGGCCAGCCGAAACGTGTTGCGAATCAAATGGATGATGCATGTCTGCACGATCGCCTGCGGCCAGATGTTGGACACCACATCGGGCAGTCCTTTGAGCCCGTCGCAAACCACGAAGAAGGTGTCCTTCACGCCTCGGTTGCGCAGGTCGGTCAGCACGCTCATCCAGAACTTGGCGCCCTCACCGCCGGTGCCGGCCCACAACCCCAGGATGTCCCGTTCCCCGTCCAGGCTGACGCCGATCGCGGCGTAGAACGGGCGGTTGGCGACCTGCCCGTCCCGGACCTTGACCACGATCGCGTCGATGAACACTGCGGCGTAGATCTCGTCCAGCGGCCGCACCGACCACTCGTTCATCTCTTCCAGGACCTTGTCGGTGATCCGGCTGATGGTCTCCTTGGACACCGACGCCCCGTAGATCTCGGCGAAGTGCGCGCTGATCTCCCCGGTGGTCAATCCCTTGGCGTACAACGACAACACCACCTCGTCGACACCGGACAACCGGCGCTGCCGCTTCCGCACGATCTGCGGCTCGAACGTCCCGGCCCGATCCCGGGGCACGTCGATCTCAACGTTGCCGGTGGCCTCGGTGAGCACCGTCTTGGCCCGGGTGCCGTTGCGGATGTTCCCCGATCCGGCGCCGGCCGGGTCGTGCTTTTCATACCCGAGGTGTTCGGTCATCTCCTCGTTCAGCGCGGTCTCCAGGACCGTCTTGGTCAGCTGCTTGAGCAGCCCGTCCGGGCCGGTCAACGACAAGCCCTGCTCCTTGGCCAGCCGCACCAGCTCCACCGCTGCCCGCTGTTCGGCCGAGTCCTCGATCGGCTTCTTCCTGGTCACATCGTTCAGTGTCGCGGTCATTCACGGCACCTTCCCCGCCGGGCCAGCCCGGCGTGTCAGGCCAGAAACACCGTTGAAGCCAGTGTCAGGATTGGCGGGTCCGTTGGGTTCGCTCCACCTCGTTTGCTGCCTTCGTGGCCACTGTCGGTAGTGCGGCCCGGCGGACGTCAAGGACCGGCCGGCGTGGCTTGAGAGGAGCGTGGCGACCCCCTGACTGGGATGTGCCCACCGACCGATCCCTGAATCCCCAACGTCGCGAAGGAGACAGGTTCATGGTCACTCTCGGGGTCGATGCGCACAAGCGGACCCACACCATCGTCGCGGTCGACGATCAGGGACGACAGCTGGCAGTCACCACGATCGGCACGAACACCAGGGATCATCTCGGTCTGCTGAAGTGGGCGGAGCAGTTCGGCAGCGACGAGCTGTTGTGGGCAGTTGAGGACTGCCGGCATCTGTCGCGACGGTTGGAACGCGACCTCCTCGCGGCGCGTCAGTCGATCGTCCGGGTGCCACCGAAATTGATGGCCCACGTCCGTGATTCGGCGCGGACCTACGGCAAATCCGATCCCATCGACGCGCTCGCCGTGGCCCGTGCCGCGCTGCGTGAGCCGGACCTGCCGGTCGCCCGACTCGACGGCCCTGACCGTGACGTCCGGTTGCTGGTCGATCATCGTGAATCCCTTGTGGCAGAACGCACCAGGATGATCAACAGGTTGCGGTGGTACCTGCATGAGATCGACCCGGGATGGGAACCCAAAGCACGGTCGTTGGATCGGCGCAGCGCCTACGACGTCGTGGACGAGCACTTGGTCGGTGCTGATGGAGTGGTCGCCCGGTTGGCGCGGAACCTGGTCGACCGGCTACGGCCGCTCACCGTGGAGATCAATCAAGTCGACCAGGACATCACCGAGCTCATCGAGAAACTCGCACCCTCATTGATCGCGATCATCGGGTGCGGAACCCTGACAGCGGCCAAAATCCTCGGCGAAACAGCAGGTGTCGCGCGGTTCAAATCCAAAGACGCCTACGCCCGTCACAACGGCACCGCGCCGCTGCCGGTGTGGTCGTCGAACAAGGCCAGGCACCGCCTGAGCCGAACGGGCAACCGCCAACTGAACACCGCGCTGCACCGGATAGCGATGACCCAAGCTCATTGGCACCCAGCCGCGAAAGCCATGATGGAACGCCGCAAAGCCGGCGGCGACAGCGGCCTGGAAGCTCTCCGCGTACTCAAGCGAAGACTGTCCGACGTCGTCTACGCGGCGTTACGAGCCGACCTGGCCATCGAACCCAAACTCGCTGCCGCTTGACAGAGGAGCTAGCGACAGTCCCACGAGGAATGGTCAACCTGGGCCAGGACGGCAGGAGGGTCATGTGGACGCAACGCGGAAGGACGCTGAAGCGAACGAGTTTGACCTGCTGTACGCCTCCGCTGCTGTCGGAATCCAGCGGCAGATGGTGATGCTGACCGGAGATGCTGCTGAGGCCGAGGACGTCACGGCGGAAGCGTTCGAACGGGCTTGGCTCCATTGGTCGACAGTGCGACAGTGCAGGTCCCCGGAGGCGTGGATTCGAACGGTCGCCCGCCGCATCGCTGTGAGCCGGTGGCGACGGATGCGGAATTCATCGACAGCATGGCTACGCCGAGAATCCCGGCCGAGTCCACTACCGGACGACGTGGACCGTGTTGCTCTGATCACCGCCCTCCAGTCACTTCCACGGGCACAGCGGGTGGCGATCGTCTTGTTCCACTTCGCGGACCTACCAGTGGCGCAAGTGGCTGAAGAAACGGGTGCGAGTGTGGCTGCAGTCAAGCAACAGCTTGTTCGAGGGCGCGCATCGATGGCGATGTTGCTGGCCGACGGCTCAGGCACCGAACGAGTCAGCGGAGTACCAGTGACGGGAGCTGAAGCATGAACGACGACCTGACACTGCGGATCCACGCCGCGGGCAACAACACCACAGTGATTCCACAGCCTCCGGCTCGGGTACGGGCGAACGCAGAGCGTCGACGGCGTAACCGGAGATGGGGGGGCGGCGTTCTAGTCGCCGTCATAGCGGTGCTGGGCGGCACAAGTGTGTTGGTCCAGGACCTCCGGCCACCGCAGACGGTCCCGCCTGTGGCCCCTCCGGCTTCGGCGGAAATGCTGCCGCCGCGGACGTCGCCGGTCGAGCCTCCCTACTACGAACTGATGTTCATCCGCGACGAGAATGTGGTCCTGATCCTGGAGTCGTCCGTGCCCAGCGACCGACCGCATGTGCGGCTTCAGACCGCGCTCGAGACCGCGATCCCCCTCGAACATGGGCGTTGCCCTGAAGGCACCGGGAACTGCCGGACCGCGACACCGGAGCAGCGGATGAACGACCTTGCCGCTGACCCAATGTTGACCCGCGACGATCTCGCCTACTTCGGCCAACTGTCCGCATACGCTCCCCACTGGAGAGCCCTGCCAGAGGGTGTCGCTGTGCCGACCTTGACGACGTGTTTCCCCGGCCCAGCCGGCCTTGGCGAAGCCCAGGCACATGTTGCAGGCTTCGTAGCTGACTCCAGGACCAGGCCCGTATCAGCCGACTCCACGGAAGCCCGGACACCCCTTGGTCCGGGTTACCTGATCGAGACCGTTCTGCAGTTCGACGATCAACTCACCGCCGCGAACGCCTACCGCACGATCCGGCATCGAGCCCTCAGCTGCGACTACTCGGCAATTGAACCAATCGTGGACGGCCCGAACACTGTCCCCAACTGGTCAGTCGACGAGCTGTTCATCGCGGACTTCGAGCCTCCAGCGTGACATCAGAATCGGCGGTCGGCTAGGTGATCGACGTGTACGCCAGTTGCATCGACTCCGGCCCGTAGCGGAGAACAGCGCCGGAGCGAGGGGCGCTATCAACGTGAAGCCCCAGCAACGCAGCGAGGACGAATGACGTCGACCGCGTCGGACCATGGCGCACACTCCAAACAACCCCCGGCGGCTAAGGAGATCGCAAGGTTCACGCCCCGGAAGTACCTGCGATGGCAGAGGTCCGGGCACGGATTTTGAGACCGATCGGAGGCTCACAATGAAACCACGACACACCAGCCCGGCCGGCCCCGCGCAGATCGCTCTGGGTGCTGCTCTCATGCTCGTTCTCCTGGCAGCGTGCAGCTCCACTGCGCCGTCGGCCAACACCTCGCCGTCCACGCCGATCCAGACGACAGCGACGCCTGCGAGATCTGCAACGTCATCACCAGTCGTGTCGCCGATCGACACGACGAACTGGACTGTGTACGAGTCGAAGCAGTACGGCTTCACCATCAAGCACCCGCCCGGGTGGGACGTGCGGCCCGCCGAACGGGGCTGGACGCTTGAGGCTGACGCCGGACAGGAGGGCAGTCGCGGCCTGGAAGTGTTCCTGACGCCTGCTCACGACCTCTACGTGGCTGTCCGGTCGGCACCGGCAAAGGACATATTGGAGACCCCGGAAGGTGTCAGGGCCTGGGTGGAGCAGTACTGCAATGTGACAGGCGGCAGCTGCAGTGACCTGGATCAGTCCGTGCCGCTGTGCAACGGGACGGACTGCGATCCTGGCCTGCTAACGGCAGACAGTGGTTTCGTCGAGGCCTTCTTAACCGGCGGCAAGCACAAAGGCCGGATCGTCGCCGTGGAAGTCGGGTTACCGGAGTGGGCCGAGCCTGTCGCCCAGTACGGTGGTGCCCGGCGGCTTCTCGATGGCTTTCTCTCCGGGATGGGTGTGTGCCCCGCCCAGCCGGACCAATCGCAGCCGGGTTGCCCCTGAAGAGGCTGGTCAAGCCGTCCGGCCGCGACCCATGGCAGTGCGAAAACCTACGGGAACCCCGGCCCGGATCAAGGTGAATCTCATACGGGTGGTACCCGACTCTACGCCGTCGCCCAATAACCAATGCTCCATGTGCGCAACATTCTTGCATAGTCTTCCAACTATCCTTGGTCAATTCTGATGCATCAGGATGTTAAGAAATGCCCAAGCAGCAAAGGTCGTAATGTCATGTCCGCTTCCAGGGTCCGGTCTTTATTGATGGCACACCTTCGTCATCACAATTTATTTCCGGGCGGCGGACCTTCAGCGCTTCCATCAGAGGTTGGGGCCGTCTGGACGTCAGATTCAGTCCACGGACCGTGTACTCACGCCCAAGCCGGCACTGTGACAAGAGAGGCCAGAAGCCCGCGGGCAGCGGCAGCCGCGACTCCAATCTTCTTGTACCTTTCCCAGTGGATTGTGGCATTGCTTTCTCCAATGCCGGGGGAACGCCTTAATTTGCACTTGCGAGGCGCCTATGGCGTACCAATCGAGACGCTGAGATACGTGTCCCTGGACGCGGCGATGTACCCGTTGTCCGATGACAACGTCCCTGTCATGGTGGCGGGTCGACTTTGTCCTCGGCCACTCGACTTGTACAGGTAGTCGCCAGGCAGCGATTGCCTGAACGAGGACGTCCATTTGTATGCTGGTCCCGTTGCCCGCCAGGTCAAATCAAGACTAATCGCGGATAGGTCATTCAAGGGCACGGTTGCAACAGCGTGGACAGACGACGCGCTAAACGTGAATGCAGTTGTAGGTGCAGTGCCATAGAGGTAATAGAACCATTCGCCACTACAAAGATCCTGGCTCGCGGTCGTGTAGCTCATGTAAGTGGCGCCGTCACTGGCCCGGCCTGCTTGCACGTCCGTGTAGGTAAGGATGCAGCCGGTGTACTGGGGTGTGTAGGCGCCGGCGAATTGCGCCTTGTAATCCGCTCGATAGACTGATGCCGCAAAGGCGGTGGGAGCCATGGCCACTAGCCCGGCGACTGCGATCATGAACGCGAGGATGATGGCCAGCAAAGGCGGATGGCGGTCAGTTGATTTAACAGGCATTTGATGAACCCCCTGAGACCAAACTTCCACCTTGGACGTCAGCCCGAATGCTCCCGCTGTTGCCTGGCCACGGCAAATCGAAAATCGATGTACACCCAGTCGGCGCGCCGGTAGCCGCTACTGGGTGCGGACCGAGCGGGTGGGCGAATAGCCTTAATCGCGTGACATACCCCAGTTGCGGTCCTGGCGCCTCGTCTGCCGCGTGCTGCGGGAGATCCTCGGGCACCTCTCATTGAAAGACCACAAGGGGCCATCTGCACGCGGACACCCGGCATTTGACCGACGCCGCAACGGCCATCAACGCGTTCCTGACCGCGTCCGGGTCACAAACTGGTCACCCGGAGGGAGCGGCGCTTCGGGTCATCGACGGACGACGGTAGATCGAGAAAGGTTCCCCACCTGCGGTATGAGGCGAGGGGGCCCATGCGTCGGGATGACAGGATTTGAACCTGCGACCCCTTGACCTAAGTGGGGCGCGCGGGAAGTCTCCGCTGCCCCGGGGGGTAACAAGGGCGATTGCCAAGGTCGCGCTGTGCGCTCAGCGCGCACGGGGAGCGTCCGCGTCAGTCCCTGCAGGAGTCGCGGTAGCCGCCAGCACTCCATGGATTGTCAGTTCCGCCGGCACAGGACCGGTAGCGCCCCGGACCTCCGGCTGAGGCGGCGGGCGTCCGCAGGGCCGCACACGTGCTCGACATAGAGCCCTGACCACCCGACGAGCTCCTCCGACTGTCTCACAACTTCTCTGGCGTTTCGACCTGAAAATCAGGGCGTTGCGGCGCATTGAGGATGGCATTGCTGCATGGTCCAGTGACCTGACCGAGTTGAGTGATGATGGCGTTACCGAGCTTCGCGTCACCCGAACGCGTACGGTGCCAAGGCATGACACACACCATCCGAGTCGACGGCCTGCATGGCTACCCTCAGGGTGAGATCTTCATGCTCACGGAAGCTGACGGAGGCTACGACGCTCTCGTCTACAACACGACGGGGCGCGGGCCGTGCCCGAACGAGGCGTTCACCGCGATCGACGTGGACAAGCTGCGCGTCGAGTACGGGTGTGACCTGGTGTGGAAGAACCCGCGGCGCTTCTGGATGATGGACGCGCTGACGATCGACATCGTCGGCGAGCCGGCCACGCTCGACGGTGTCGACTTCAATCTGTTCGCCAAGATGCACATGCCCGCGGGCTTCGACCCGGCCAGGGACCAGTCGGCGCTCGCCTACCAGCCGACCCACATCCAACGCACCAACGTCTATGAGTTCCTCGCCGGGCGGCAGGTCTACCTGCTGCGCTCACCCGACGACATCACCTGGGTCATGCAGACCTACACCAACGCCAACGCGCGCGACCTGACCGAGGATGGGCTGCCCAGGCTCGGAGACCGCCTCGCCCTCCCGGCGGGCTGGGCCTACCACACCGTGACGCTGGACCGGGACTTCGCGATCACCACCCGCGGGGTCGCCAACATCGTCGCGGACGACCTGGCGAACATGTACCAGGGCCTCATCGACGGCGTCGGCAGCTTCGAACCCTGGGCGTGACCAGACACCCCCGCGCACTGCGATCACGGCAGCGTCGACAACTTCGTCGAGGCCGAGACCTCCCGGGTGATGACCAACCTGATGGTCAGCGGCGGCGGCACCAGTCGCTTCCACCACAGCCGGGTCCCGACGCCTCTGGACCACCGGCCTGGCTCAAGACACCTCTGAGTCCGCAATGAACGCAGAGAGCCCCTCACTCGCAGATACGGGTGAGGGGCGACGCGTCGGGATCACAGGATTTGAACCTGCGACCCCTTGACCCCGAGGTGATGGCGGTTTCACATCTACTGCACGGCAACGCATTTGATAAATGCCAGTGACCGTACCCGTGCGTCGCGAGCACCAGGGGGATGGTGCTCGGTCACTGCAGTGGTCATTGGCTGACGGCAACCTCGTCGATCTCGCATGGCTCGCTATCGTCGACCTTGGTGCGTGGTTGAACGCAAGGGCGGCCCGCTCATGACAAGAGATCGCACCCCTCGGTCGAAACGAAACTCCTGTGGTGGTCACGGTCAATGGCGGCCACGACCGGTCCGTTCCGCGGTGTTGGATCGTCGACCTGCCCGCGATCACGGCCTGCCGACGGGTCGAGGTGAGTTGTGGACGCTCGGGTGTCCGTCACTATGGATGTAGTGTCGACGCAGTGACCGACCGTCGTACCGTCCTGCTGGACGCCGCTCTCGAGCTCGTGGGCACGCAAGGGATGCGGGCTCTCACCCACCGCGCGGTGGACGCGGCTGCCGCGGTCCCGGCCGGTTCGACCTCGAATTACTTCCGCACCCGTGAGGCGTTGATCCTCGGCATCGCCGAGCGTTTCATCGCGCGGGAGCGTGCCATGGTGAACGGCCCCGACGACGAGGTGCATCCGTCACCGGACGGCGTTGCGACCGCGCTCGGCCGCTTCGCACATCGCGCCTTGGGCCCCGACCGGGCGGTGACGCTGGCCCGATACGTGATCCTGGTGGAGACCGCCCAGAACCCGGGCCTTCGGGAGGGAATGGCGGTCGGGGCCGACCAGGTCGACAGGTGGGCGCTGGACCTCATCACCCGCGCGGGATCCCAACACCCGGAACGCGACCTGAGCATCCTGGCCAATTACGTGACCGGCCTGGTGCTGCACGAGCTCGCCATCCCCTCCTCGGACCTCGACGCGGCGGGCAGGATCCGGGCGCTCATCGAGACCCTCGATTGGCGATGCCCTGACTCTTGACGGCGTGGCACTACACCTGTAGTTTGCGTTGGCATGGGAGCACGCTCGCAACTTCTGGACGCTGGCCTGGAACTGATTGCTGTACAAGGGATCCGCGGGCTGACTCACGAGGCCGTGGACGCAACGGCCAACGCCCCTGCGGGGTCCGCCGAGGAGTGGTTCGCGACGCGTGAGGCGTTGGTCGAGGGCGTCACCGAGCGGTGCATCGAGCGCGAGATGCAGATGGCCACGGGACCGGGCCAGGAGATCGAGGCGTCACCGGAAGGGATCGCCACCGCCTTCGGAGCGTTCGCACTGCGCGCCCTCGGCGAAGACCGGGTGGTGACCCTCGCCCGCTACGCCCTGCAAGCCCAGGCCGCCACGACCCCCGCGCTCCGCGCCTTTTACGCCGTCGGGGCTGACGAGGTCGACGCCTGGGCTATCGATGTCGTGCGCCGCGCCGGATCGCATCACCCTGAGCGCGACTTCGGCATCATGGCGAACTACATGACTGGGCTCGTGTTTCACGAGCTTGCTCTGCCCACACAGGGGTTCGATCCGGCCGGGCGGCTTCGCGTCCTGATCGACGTCCTTGGTTGGAGCACCCCATGATCGGGACCGCTAACCTGTCGACGCTGACCCGCAGCCAACGCGAGGGCTTCATCGGCACACTCGAGGGCCTGACGCCCGAGCAGTGGTTCGCCCCGTCGCTGTGCGGCCACTGGCGCGTGGTCGATGTCGCCGCACACCTGGCGTGGGCGCCGACGCTCGGCGCGGGCGCCGCTGGCGTCGCCCTTGCCCGGCACGGCTTCTCGATGAACCGGATGATCGCCCGGTGCGCCATCGACTGGTCGACGCGCGGCCGGGCCGCGATTCTCCAGCAACTTCAGGACAACGCGCGCACCGGCGCGCGCCCGATCGTAATGCCACCCGTGGCCGCGCTCGCGGACGCCGTCATTCACGGGCTCGACGTACGCCGCCCGCTCGGGCTCCCAGGTCAGGTGCCCGTGGAGTCACTGCAGCCGCTTTCCGACTTCATCCTGCGAACCCCGTGGCCGCTCAACACCGTCGTCGGCGGCAGCGCCCGCCGCCGCGTCACCGGCGTCCGGCTGGTCGCAACCGACACCGACTGGTCCCACGGTGAAGGCCCCGACGTACGAGGCACCGCTGGGGCGCTGCTCCTCCTCCTTTACGGGCGCAAGCCGCGTCCCGACGAACTCACCGGTCCGGGAGCAGCGGTTCTCCTTTCCCGCCTCTAAGCGCGTCTCCTCGTTTCCTCGCCGGTCACGCGCCCTACGTCGGCCTGGTCGTCGACGCCGGCTCGTCGTCCGAGCAGTACAGAGCGTGGCTCTTCGAAACCCTGAAGCGGCAGTTGCTCGCGTAGCAACGGCGCGTCGCGCAGATCACTGCGGACCTCTGAAGATGTGCGACACCCGGTTGGTTCGGACCCTTGGGCCGGGCGTCTCCGTGGGGCGTCCCGTGCTCCGAGGAGGCCGGGACTGGCGCTGGTTGTCTTGTCTGTCGTCGAACAGCGGCTAGATGCGGTTCGAGCGGTTCTGGCGGGTGCGGACCTCACCGAGGTCGCCCGCCGCGCGGGGGTGCATCGGGCCGCGGTGCACCGGTGGGTGGGCCGGTATCTGACCGACCAGATTGGCGGATTGATGGATCGCTTGCACCGACCCGCGGTCGTGTCCACATCAGGTTTCTTTCACGGTCGAAGTGGCGGTCGCGGAGATGCGTCGTCGGTATCCGAGGTGGCGGGTCGCGTCGGATCCGGTTGGAACTGCCGCGTTCTCTATCGCCGAACCTGGTTGTGCTGGCGGGGCGGACGATCGCCGGATCTTGATCCGGCAGGGTCTGCTGCGGGGCCGGCCTCGAAGCGGCCCCGAAGCTCACCCTGATAACGAACTCACAGCCCGATCGATGCGCAGGAGGCTATCTTGCGGACCGCGGCAGCGACTGACGGGTCTACCTGCGTGTCCATCGTCGCCAGCACCGTGTAGGCGTCCTTGAACCCCGGCGGTTGGCTCACCTTGGTCTTGAAGGACTCGAGTGCGGCCTGGTCGTTGGGGTCCAGTGCCGCGAGTTCGCCGGTGCTCTGGGCCAGGGCCGCGGTCATGGTTGCGCTCGACGACTGGAGCACGGCAATGACGGATGCAGCCCACTCGGCGCCACCGTCGAAACCTGGCGGTGGTGTGGTGGCAAGGGCGGCGGCCGTCTGGCTGATGGTCGTTGCAAACTTCTGTTGCAGGGTCAGTAGTTCCGCGGCGGTGGAGGGGTGGGACTCCACACCGACGGGGCCTAATGCGGTGCACATGACGTCGAACCACTTTGCCGATGCTGCGTCCAGATCCGCGGGGGCAGCGGTGGTCGTCTGAGAGTTCTGGTAGTCGACGGCAAGTCCGCCTGCCGCGTTGCACGACGGGATCAGCAAGGCGTAGTTCCGGACGGTCGAATCGACCTGACCGATCGCCACTTCCAGCGGGTGGAACGGTCCGCTCGGCGACAGGTCCGCGGCCTGCTCCGGATGTGCAGCCAACGCTGCAGCGGTGGTGTGGATGGCCTTGGTGACAGCGACGGCGTAGTCTTCACCGCCGTCGAATCCGGGCGGCGGGGTGGTTGCCAGTGTTGCGGCTGCCTGATTCACGGCCTTGATTCGCGCTTGTCGGTCCGCTTCCTGCTGAGTGAGGTCGTCTCCCGCCGCGGCGGACTGGTGAGAGCCGCTCGGTATGTGCGCCTGCTGGATGTTGTTCAAGGGGACCAGCATGGTGGTGCACAGAGCGTCGAACCAGGTGGTCGACGCGGCGTCCAGACCGGCCGGGACGGCGGTCGAGGTCGTCGTTCCCGCGCTACTCGAAGTGGACGGCGCCGCGACCGATGACGAGACCGACGGCGGAACTAATGTGGTGCCGCTCGACGATCCGTTGCCCGAGCTGCACCCGGCCAGCAAGACCAAGGCAGCCAATACTGCAGTGATGGACGTGCGCTTCATCGCCGACTCCCCTCATCGTGGAAGTGCTGAGCGCTGGTGGGCACGGTCGGCCGCCGGATCACTCCGACGACGATCGGCCCTAATGCCGTTGCGGCCAGCAGCACCCACAGGCTGACGCGGTCGACGAGGATGCCCTCGGGCACCGTGACATTCGCGGCGATGTTGCTGATCCCCGCTATCAAGTAGCCGATCGCCAGCACGGCGGCCCAGATGAGGCCGCGGCGGGCCCCCTCACGAGGACCTCGAACCTTGAGCAACAACGCGAGCCCTGCCGTGATCAAGAAGGCGGGCGGGGCAGTCTTCAAATACTCGACATCGAGCGCTCGCGAAATCTCGGCTGACGTTGGCCAGTCACCGCCCGAGTAGGGCAGTCGCAGGGTTTGCACCAGGGCGTGGGCGATCATCACCAGGAGGACCACACCGAATCCGATCCCGACATCAATGACGAACCGCTTCATGGCGCACCTCGGGGTGGAGCTGGTGCCGCAGAGCATCAGGTCGGTTCGGGTCGGGGAATTCCGATCGGTTCCTTCCCGTATCCAGCGTCGTCCGGAATTGCGGGCTCACCCAGAGGCGAATGACCCGCCGGGGCCACGATTCGGTGCCCGACGCTTGGGTCCTGCTCCACCAGAGCCGTGCCGTGCTCCGCTGTGCGCCAGTCGAGCGGCGACACCGGGCGTGACGGCAGGCGGGCCAGACCGTGGCGTCGGAGTGAGGCGCTCACGCCGGACGATTACTTCAATCCGAGGTGTCGCAGCCAAATGCGCACACCCCCACCGGGCGTCGCCTTGACGTCGGATGTCATACGCCGCGATATGGGACACGTGGCGCGCGTCCGATGGTTCGACCCTGAGACACGGATCCGGCTGTCGCGGTCATTGACCTGCCAGACCGAGGACCAGGCCGCCGCGTTCTTCGAGCGCATGCAGGCGGCCGTCGCCACCGGCATCGACCCAGGGATCACCCTCGGCGACTTTGTCGCCTCGCTCGGCGAGCGGTGGATGCGCGGCATCGATGGGACGAGCACGGCCGACCAGTACCGGGCCGGCCTGAGCAAGAGGATCGTGCCGGCTCTGGGTCACTTACCGGTGCGGCTGATCACCGCCGGCCTGATAGACCGCACCATCGACAGCTGGGAGGCGGAATGCGGCTCGTCGACGCTGAAAAACACAGTCGCCGCCTTGGTGAGAGTGCTCGATGAGGCCGTCCGCGACGGCTTGATCCCGACCCAGCCCGCCCGAAGTCGATCGCGTCGAGCCTGGAACAAGGTCAACGACCGAACGGCGAGCCCCGGTCGCAGGCGCTCGCCGACTTGCCCACGCTCATGCGATTGGTTGCGGCTGTGAGCGAGGTCGAGCCGGTCTACGGGACATGGGTCATGCTGTGCGCTCTGCTATCAGCGCGTGGCTCCGAGGTCAACGGGTTGCTGGTCGGTGATGTCGCCCTGGTCGCGGGGCTCGTTCACATCCGCAGGCAGGTCCATCCGGGTTCTGGGGGGCTGGTCACCAAGCAGACCGAGGGCTGGGCTGCCCGCACCGTCCCCGTCCTGCGGCCGCTTCGGCCAGTCCTTGACTTGTGCGAGGACGGTCGGCCGGCCACCGCGGCGCTGATCCGTGGGCCGAAGGGCGGCGTGATCACGACCGCGTCCCTTCGCCGCGCGACGAAATGGAGTTCGCTGGTCACCGGGCTCGGGCTCGCCGGCCTTCGCCGGCACGATGTGCGGCACACCGGCGCGCACTGGATGGCTGACGCAGGGGTTCCGCTGCACGTGCTGCGGGAGATCCTCGGGCACCGGTCGCTTGAGACCACGAGGGGCTATCTGCACGCGGACACCTGTCATTTGACCGACGCCGCAACGGCCGTCAACGCGTTCCTGAGCGCGTCCGGGTCACAGAGTGGTCACCCGGACGGTCCGATGCTTCGGGTCATCGACGGACGACGCTAGATGGAAAAGGGCTCCCCACCTGCGAAATGAGGTGAGGGAGCCCATGCGTCGGGATGACAGGATTTGAACCTGCGACCCCTTGACCCCCAGTCAAGTGCGCTACCAAGCTGCGCCACATCCCGGCCACCCGGCTGCCCGGGCGAGGGAAAGACTACCGCAGACCCAGGCTGTGCTGGACATCCCGGCACATCGGTCAGGTGACCCTGGCGGCCATCACGGCGAAGTAGCCCGGGATCTCTTCGAGGGCGCTTCCCGCTCGCAGTGGGATGGTCTGGATGACCGTGGGACCATCCTCGAGCACCTGCCACGCGGCGGCGGGGAAGGCAAGGCTGCGTTCCTTCACGCCGAAGTGTCCCGGCCGCGGAATGTCCCTGATCGCCCGCTCGAGCGGCGCCGGGATGGCGGTCGGGCTCGCGCCGAGCGAGGTCAGATAGCCCAGCGAGCCGCCTCGGTAGTCGGTCTCCACCAGGAGCACCCGGCCCTTGTCCCCGACCAGGGGCAACAGGTTGCGGGCGAGCTCGGCGCGCGCGGCCGGCGTCAGGATGTGGAAGACGCCGCGGACGAAAACGTTCGCCGGCCCGAACTCGACGGCGAGGTCGGCGGTCGCCCCGGGCACCGTTGCGTCCAGCTGCCGGAACTGCAGTCCGGCGCGCCCCTCCGACTGGGTGCGGGCGAGTTCGACGGCGCTGGTCGACAGGTCGACGCCGACCGTCACCGGGAACAGGTCGGCCAGGTAGCGGGTGAAACTGCCGTTCCCGCACCCGACATCGACGACCGGCATGGCGGGGTCGAAGTACTCGTCGATCATCGGTCGGTAGCTGGACGTCTCGGTCAGTTCCGCCGAATCCCAGAGCACGTCACCGCCGACCCCGGTGCGGGTGACGCCGGACCAGTACTTGTTCCAGGCATCCGGCAGGTTCTTCGGCGCCCCGCGGGAGAGCCACGCGACCCGCGGGATCAGCAGCAGGTTGGTCAGCGACCGCCGCCATTGTGCGGGGGGCGGGGTGGCAATCGCGCCGTTCTGTGCCGCCACGTCACATCGTTCGTTCTGTCAACGGAGCCGACAGCATCAGGCCCATTTCTTCCGCGTTCACCGGTTGACTGTAATAGTGCCCCTGCCCGAATTCACAACCCAGCTCCTGCAGCTGCTGGCACTGCTCGGCCGTTTCTATCCCTTCCGCGATCGGCTTCAGCTGCACGGATTCGATCAAATGCAGCAGCGCGGTCAGGAAACTACGCTGCTGCGGGTCGTAGGCGAGATCGGCGATCAACGATCGGTCGAGCTTGACCGTGTCGATAGGCAGGTTCCGCAGGTAGCTGATCGACGAGTAGCCGATTCCGAAGTCGTCGATGCCCACCCCGACCGACAACTTGCTGAGCGTCAGCAGGTTCTCCAGGATGGCGACATCGCCGGTCATCATGGCGGTCTCGGAGATCTCCACAGCCAATTGGTGCGGCGGCACCTGATGCCTGTCGAGTGTCTCCCGGATGTATTCTGCCGCACCGACCCAGCGGATCTCCACGGGCGACAGATTGATGTGCACACGGAAGCCCTCGGGCAGCAGCTTCCCCCACTGCTGCAGCGTCCGGATCGCCTGCTCCACAACCCATTGGCCGAGTTCGATCATGTGCCCGCTGTCCTCGGCGACCGGGATGAATTCCGACGGCATCAACAGGCCGCGTTCCGGGTGGGACCACCGGACGAACGCCTCCGCACCGACTATGACGCCCTCACGCAGATCGAAGATCGGCTGGTAGTGCAATTCCAGCTGGTTCTCGGCCATGGCCAGCACCAATTCGGAGGCCACCTGCAACCGCCACCGAGCGGCCATGTGCATCTCCGGTTTGAACACCTGGATGTTCCCCCGGCCCAGATTCTTCGCCGCGTACATCGCGGTGTCGGCATCGCGGAGCAGATCCTCGGCCTTCTGGCCGTCGCGCCCGAAGCACAACCCGATGCTGGCGCCCGCCCACACCGGCCGGTCCGCCACCCACACCGGCGCCTGCAACTCCCGGAGCGCCCGCTCGGCCACACGCAGGGCGTCCTCTTCTGTGGCGTCGGGCATGACGATCGCGAACTCGTCACCGCCGAGCCGGGCCACGGTGTCCGTCTCCCTTACGACGCTGCGCAGCCGACGGGCCACTTCCACCAGGATCTGATCACCGACGCCGTGCCCGAGGCTGTCGTTGATGGTCTTGAACTCGTCGAGATCGAGCAACAGCATGCACGGCGGCAGCGCGCCCCGATCCGCCCGCGCGATCGCCTGCTTGATCCGGTCCCCCAGCAGGGTGCGGTTCGCCAGCCCGGTGAGCGCGTCGTTCAGCGCCATCCGCTCGAGTTCGATCCGCGCTTGGTTGAGCTCCCTGGTCCGTTCGGCCACCCGCTGCTCGAGGGTCTGGTAGATCGTGTCCAGCTCGTCGGCGAGCAGGTTGATCCCGGTGACGACGGCGTCGATCGAATCGCGGGCGCCGGACGGCTCCATCCGGGCCTTCAGGTCTCCCGCGGCCAGCCGGACGATGAGGTCGACCAGCTCGTCCAGCCGACCGTCGTCAAGCGGTGCGTTCATCGCGACCTTCCCGGAGGAACGCCATGGCCTGGGCCCGGTCGGTGAAGAACTTGGTCGGGCAGGGCACCTTGGTGACACCCAGCGTGAAGTTGGCAATCACCCGGTCGACCGGAGAATGACCGAGCAGCGCGATGCGCGAGGCCGCCGACGGCTCGCCGAAAACGGCGCGCGCCTCCCGGGCCACGGACTTCGTGGTGGCCATGTCGACGAGCATCGGCCGCCGGCGGTCCGCCGAGACCCTGTTGACCTCGTCGAACGCCCGACGTGCGGTGATACCGGTAATGGTCACGCCCGCCGGCCAGCGCAAGATCACGATGTCGTCCTCGATGGAGACGCTTTCGTGTTCACTGTCCGTCGGCTTGCCGCTCACTGGGAACTCACCCTCGACCGTCGCGATATCGAGAACCCATCCTATTCGAGACGGTCACCGGCAGACGTGGATTGGCACGCACCGTAACCAATCGTGATGTTTGCGCACGTCCCGGAGTTGCCGCCCGCAGTGATCAGCGGGAACTCTCGGGGAGGGATTCACCCGAACAGGACAATGCGGACGGCCCCGCGCTGCAACACACTGCAGTCGTCAACCTGCCGCCGGACCGGTGTTCAGTCCGAGCCGCGGGCTCGTCCGTCGGGAGGATCGCCACCATGTGCCTGTTCGTGATCTTGCTCTTCTTCGGTCCCCGCTCGGCGCTGTTCATCTGGTGGCTGGTCGACATGCCTCGGTTCGACGCGACCTTCGATTCCTTCTGGTTGCCGTTCCTCGGGTTCCTGCTGCTGCCGTGGACCACGCTGGCGTACGTGCTCGTCGCACCCGGCGGGGTCATCGGGTTCGACTGGTTCATCATCGGTCTGGCCGTCGCCATCGACATCGCCAGCCTGGGCACCGGTGGCCGCTACCAGCAGCGGCGAGGCGTGCCGGCCACCTGACCGGCGGCCGGGAGGCATCGCGGTTTCGGCCGTCGGCGGGACGGTTACCGTTCGTCGGTGAACCCCTCCCCTGACGGCAACACCGTCTTCGCGCCCAACGGCATGGTCTGTTCCGTCGACCATCTCGCCTCGTCGGCCGGCGTGGCCGTCCTCCGTGCAGGTGGGTCCGCCGCCGATGCCGCGATCACCACGAGCGCGGTGCTGGCCGTCACCACCCAGCACATGTGCGGGCTGGGCGGCGACCTCTTCGCGCTTGTGCACCACGGCGACCCGGTGCCCGCCGCGCTGTCGGCCGCGGGCTTCGCGGGCTCGGGTGCGGACGCCGCCGCGATGCGCGCCGAGGGGTTGACCGAGATCCCGATGCGCGGCGACGTGCGCGCGGTCACCGTTCCGGGCTGCGTCGACGGGTGGTTGGACCTGCACGAACGCTTCGGCCGGTTGCCGCTCGCACAGGTTCTGTCCGCCGCACGCGACTATGCCGAGCACGGCTTTCCGGCATCACCGCTGCTGGCCCGGGCGGCCCGGATGGTCGCCGACGTGCCGGGCACGGAGGATTACCGCCGGGACGGCGGTCTTCGTGCCGGGGACCTGGTGCGACGGCCGCTGGTCGCGGGCGTGCTGGATGCGATCGTTCGGGCCGGCCGGGACGGGTTCTACGGCGGCGCCTTCGGTCGCGGCCTGCTCGAGGTGGGCGGGGGCCTGTTCAGTGATGAGGACCTGGTGCGACCGCTGGCACGCTGGGACACTCCGCTGTCCGTCGAGGCCTGGGATCACGAGATCTGGACGGTGCCACCGCCGTCGCAGGGCTATCTTGCGTTGGCCGGGGCAGCCATCGCCGACGGCCTCGCCCTGCCCGACGACCCCGACGACGGCGCCTGGGCGCATCTGCTCGCCGAGGCGGCGCGGTGGGCCGCCCACGACCGGGACGCCGTGCTGTTCGACGGCGCCGACGGCGCCGCACTGCTGTCCGCCGACGACCTCGACGCCCGGCGGGCCGGCATCGACCCGGATCGGCGCACCTCACCGACGGCGCCGGCGCGGGCCGGCGGAACGATCCACCTGTGCACGGCGGACTCGGACGGCATGGGTGTGTCGCTGATCCAGTCGAACGCCGCGGGCTGGGGCGCGCACCTGGTGGTGCCTGGCACCGGCATCTTCCTGCAGGACCGGGGCATCGGGTTCACCCTGCAACCCGGGCACCCCAACGAACTGGTGCCGGGACGCCGCCCCCTGCATACACTGTCGCCGGCCCTGGTCACCCGCGGCGGCCGGCTGAGCATGGTGCTCGGCACGATGGGTGGCGACATCCAGCCGCAGGTGGTGCTGCAATTGCTGGCCCGCCTGCTGCGCAACAGCGAATCGCCCGGCCGCGCGATCGCCGCGCCCCGCTGGTCGATCGGTGAGGGTGGGTTCGACACCTGGGCCGGTGACGGACCGCAGACCACCACCATCGAGGCCGACGCGCCCGCGTCCTGGGAGAACGGGTTGTCCGACCGCGGACACGTGGTGGTGCGGGCGGACCCGCAGGCCAATGCCGGGCACGCGCACGTCATCACACTGACCGGGAACGGCGTGCTGGCAGGCGCTTCCGATCCGCGGGCGCTGACCGGGGCCGCGGTGGGGTGGTGAGCGAGTCGGCGGGCCGGGAGCCGCTACCGTCGTCCGGCATGGAACAGCGCGTCAGCCTGATCACGCTCGGCGTCACCGATCTGCGACGGTCGCGGACCTTCTATGAGTGGCTCGGCTGGCGCGGTCAGGAGGTCGAGGAGACCGTCTTCCTGCAGGCCGGGCCTCTCGCGGTGGTGCTGTGGTCGCGGGCCGAGCTGGCCGCCGACTGTGGCGTTTCCGATGACGGTGCGGCCGGCTTCGGCGGCATCGTGTTGGCGCACAACGTGCGCTCCGCCGCGGAGGTAGATCAGGTGATGCAGCAGGCAGCGGCCGGCGGTGCCACCGTGACCCGCGCCGGGGCGGCCACGTTCTACGGCGGCTACGCCGGCGTGTTCGCCGACCCCGACGGGCACCTCTGGGAGATCGCCTACAACCCCGGCTTCCCGTTGGCCGAGGACGGGTCGATCACGGTTCCGGACTTCGGCGCGGAGTGAGCGCCGGGCGCCTGGCCACGCCGAACGAACGCCAGCCTGGCGATCGGCGAGCCGCAAGCCTGCGTCAGTTCTTCCGGCCGGACCGCTTCTCCCGCACCCGGACGTTCACCCGCACCGGTGACCCGATGAACTCGAAGTCCTCGCGCAACCGGCGCTCGATGAACCGGCGGTACCCGGCCTCCAGGAACCCGCTGGTGAACAGCACGAACGTCGGCGGCCGGTTCGCGGCCTGGGTCGCGAACAGCACCTTCGGCTGCTTCCCGCTCCGCACCGGCGGCGGGGTGCCCTGGATCAACTCGCCGAGCCAGGAGTTCAGCCGGCCCGTCGGGATCCGCCGGTCCCACGACTCCAGGGCGCGTTCCATCGCCGGGGCGAGCCGGTGCACCCCTCGGCCGGTCTGTGCCGAGATGTTGATCCGCTCCGCCCAGGTGACCCGCACCAGGTCGTGCGACAACTCCCGATCGATCTCCTCGCGGCGGTCCGCGTCGACGAGGTCGGCCTTGTTCAGCGCGATCACCAGCGCCCGGCCGGACTCGATCACCATGGTGATCACCCGCTGGTCCTGCTCGGTGAGCGGTACCGACGAGTCGATCAGCACGATCGCGACTTCAGCTGCCTCCAAGGCGGTTTGGGTGCGCAGCGACGCGTAGAACTCCATGCCCTTGGCCTGGTGCACGCGGCGCCGCAACCCCGCGGTGTCGACGAACCGCCATACCTGCCCGTCGAGTTCGACCAGCGAGTCGACCGGGTCGACGGTGGTGCCGGCGACGGCGTCGACCACCGACCGGGACTCACCGGCCAGCTTGTTCAGCAGGGACGACTTGCCCACATTCGGCTTGCCCAGCAGGGCCACCCGGCGGGGGCCACCGGTGCCACCGCCGAACTCCGACGGGGTGGCCGGCAGCGCGTCGAGCACGGCGTCGAGCAGGTCGCCGGATCCGCGGCCGTGCAGTGCGGACACCACGTGGGGCTCGCCCAGCCCCAGCGACCACAGCGCGGCGGCGTCCGCCTCGGTTCGTTCGTCGTCGACCTTGTTGACGGCGAGGATCACCGGGCGCTTGGACCGCCGCAGCACCTTCGCCATGGCCTCCTCGGTGGCGGTGGCGCCGACCGAACCGTCGACGACGACCAGCACCGCGTCGGTGGTCAGCATGGCCCGCTCGGCCTGCGCGGCGACGGCACCCTGCAGGCCGGCGGCGTCGGGCTCCCAGCCACCGGTGTCGACGACGGTGAACTTCCGTCCCCGCCACAGCGCCTCGTAGGACACACGGTCGCGGGTGACGCCGGGGATGTCCTGCACGACCGCCTCGCGGCGCCCGATGATGCGGTTGACCAGCGTCGACTTGCCGACGTTGGGCCGTCCCACCACCGCCAGCGTCGGGGTGGGGACCGCCTCGGCCGCGTCGTCACCGTCGGTGCCGCCGTCCTCCCAGGCAGCGAATTCGCTCTCGTCGCTCCAGGTGCCGACGACGCCCGCGTCGGCAGTCCCATCAGTGCTCTCGGTCGATGCCCCGGTGGGGCCGTCATAGGTATCGCTCACGTCGTCGTCCTCGATAGGGACGCCGGATCCTTGGAGATCTCGGCGTCGAGTTTGGCCACCAGGGCGGCCAGGTGCACGCGGATCGACTCCGTGGCCGCGGCGACAGCTGTTCTGCCGCCGCCCTTCTCGACCGAGAAGGGCTCACCGACCAGCACCGTCACCGGCGGCCGGAACCGCCTGCGTGTGCGTCCCGAAGGCTTGTTGGTGCCGCGGATGGCGACCGGGACCACCACCGCACCGGACCGCGCCGCGAGCCAGCCGGCGCCCGGGAACACCGTCTCGACGTTACCCGCCCCGCGGGTTCCCTCCGGGAAGATGCCGATCACTCCGCCCGCCTTGAGCTGGGACAGCGCGCGCAGCAACGGTTCCCGGTCCGGGACGCCGCGGACGACGGCGTGCTGGCCGACGTTGGTCAGCAGCCAGCCCAGCGGCCCCTTGACCGCCTCGGCCTTGACCAGGAACGAGACGCGGCGGGTGAGGCAGCCGAACAGCACGGCGCCGTCCATGAAGTTCTGGTGGTTGGCCACCACGACGACCGACCCGGTTGCCGGCAGGTGCTCCATGCCGCTGACCCGCATCCGGTACATCAGCAGGCTCAGCGCGATGCCGATCCGTCGGCCGCGGTCCATCCCCTTGGGGCCGCTGGCCTCAGGGGTCGGGTCGTTCGTGCCGCCGAGGTGAATCCACCTCACCGGATGCCCCGGTCACCGGCCAGGGCCAGCACCCTGGCGACGGTCTCGTCGACGGCCATGCCGGAGGAATCCAGAACGACGGCGTCCGCCGCCGCCTGCAACGGGGCGTGCTCGCGGGTGCTGTCCCGGGTGTCGCGCCGGTCCAGGTCCAATGCGACCGCGGCGAGATCCGCTGCGGGGGAACCGCTCTCACCGGCCCCGGTACCGGACACACCGGCGTTCTGCCGGTAGCGGCGGCGGGCCCGCTCCTGAGCGTCGGCGGTCAGGTAGATCTTCAGCTCCGCCGCGGGTATGACGACCGTGCCGATGTCCCGGCCCTCGACGACCATCCGGCCGTCACCGGCGAGTTCCCGTTGCCGGCCCAGCAGGTAGGCCCGTACCGCGGGGTTCGCCGACACCGGCGTCACCGCGACGGTGACCTCGGGGCCGCGGATCTCCGCGGTGACGTCCCGGCCGGCGAGTTCGTGCATCTGCCGGCCGGCGTTCACCGGCGACCGGAAGTCCAACCGGGGCAACAACTCCGCTACCGCCGCGTCATCGGTCGGGTCTATTCCGGCGTCCAGCACCGCCAGCGTGACCATCCGGTACATCGCCCCGGTGTCCAGGTACCCGGCGGACAACGCACGCGCAACGCGTTGCGCCACCGTTGATTTGCCGGTGCCGGCCGGACCGTCGATGGCGATGACGAACCGGCGGCTGGGCGCCTTGCCACCGCCGGACGGGGGTCCCGGCTTGATCACAACCCGACCGCCTTGTACAGCTGCGCGATCTCCACCGGGTTCAGCTTCCGCAGCGTCCCGGGCCGCTGGTGTCCCAGCTGGACATCGCCGATTTTCGTACGGACCAGCCGGGAAACCGGGTGGTCGACGGCGTCGAGCAGCCGACGGACGATGTGCTTGCGGCCCTCGTGCAGCACGATCTCCACAACCGCGCGACCGTTGTGCACGTCCACCACGTCGAAGTGGTCGACCTTGGCCGGCCCGTCGTCGAGCTCGACACCCTCCCGCAGCCGGCGTCCCAGATCACGCGGCACGGGTCCGGGGATCTCGGCCATGTAGGTCTTCGCGACACCGTAGGACGGGTGGGTCAACCGGTGCGCGAGGTCACCGTCGTTGGTGAGCAGCAGCAGGCCCTCGGAGTCCATGTCGAGCCGCCCGACGTGGAACAGCCGTTCGGGCCGGTCCTCCAGCAGTTGGCCGATGTGCGGGCGGCCGAGCTCGTCGGACATCGTGGACAGCATGCCGGGCATCTTGTTCAGCGCCAGGTAGACCTGATCGGCGCTCAGTACGACCCGGTTGCCGTCCACGTGCACGACGGCCTCGGCCGGGTCGATGCGGGTGCCCATTTCCTTGACGACGATGCCGTCGACCTTGACCCGGCCGGCCTTGATCAGTTCCTCGGCCTTGCGCCGGGATGCGATGCCCGCCGAGGCGAGCACCTTCTGCAGCCGGACACCGTCGGGGCCGTCCTGCCCGTCGGGGGTGGCGGCATCGGGGTCGACCGCGGCCTTCGGCGGCCGCGGGCGCACGGTTTCCGACCGCGCACCGGGCGTGCGAGCAGAACGGGATCCCTTGCGGGTGCCGGTCTTTCTCGGCTCAGGCATCGTCGAGCCCGTCGACGTCGGGGAGCAACGGCCCCAGTGATGGCAATTCTGACAACTCCGACAAGCCAAGCCTTTCCAGGAACAGGTCAGTGGTGCGGTACAGCAGGCCGCCGGTGTCGGGATCGGTCCCGACGTCCTCGATCAGACCTCGTGACATCAGGGTGCGGACGACACCGTCCACGTTCACGCCGCGCACGGCCGCGACCCGCGCCCGGGTCACCGGTTGCCGGTAGGCGATGACGGCCAGCGTTTCCAGCGCCGCCCTCGACAGCCGACTCTGCGCGCCGTCCAGGACGAAGCGCTCGACGACCGGCGCGAACCGGTCCCGGGTGTAGAACCGCCAGCCGCCGCCGATCTCACGCAGCTCGATGCCCGAACCCGCGACCGTGTAGCGGGCGGCCAGATCCAGCAACACCTCTCGCACCCGGGGCGCCGGGTGCCCGACCGCGCTGCCGAGCGCTGCCTCGGTGACGGGCGCGTCGACGACGAGCAGCACCGCCTCCAGCGCGCCGGAGAGATCGTGCTGGGCAACGGTTTCCATCTGCCGTATTGCCTCGTCGGCCGAAAGCGGTTGCACCTCGGTGTCATCGAGGGCAACGGCGTCCGGCAGTTCCATGCCGGGCACGGTGCCGGGGTCGCTGCTCACTCGTACTCCTCGTCCAGCGAGGGCTCCGGTGCATACGCCTCGGTCGGCGCGAGCGTCCAGCGGACGGTCAGCGTGCCCAGCGGTTCCGGCTGGTCGAAGGCCACGGCGGATTCGCGATACAGGTTGAGCAGCCCCAGGAATCGGGCCACCACCTCCAGAGTTGCCTGGCAGCCGGCCACCAGTTCACCGAAAGTGGCTGTGCCCCGGTCGATCAACATTTCCCGCAGCACTGCGGTGTGTTCGACCACCGACACCCGGGGCGCGTGGATGTGGTCGAGGTTGACGGTCGGTGGCGGCTTGGGCTGGAACACCGTCCGCGCCATCTCGGCGAACTGCTCGGGCGTCAGGGCGATCTGCACCTCGGGCAGCAGGCCGAGATACCGGTCCTCCAGCGGTACCGCTCGCGGATAACGACGCAGCGCGCCGGCCTCCAGCTCCGCGAACAACGCCGAGACCTGTTGGTACGCGCGGTAGGCCAGCAGGCGGGCGAACAGCAGGTCCCGCGCCTGGAACGCGTCGTCGTCCAGGCCCGTGTCGGCGGTCGCGTCCGGCAGCAGCCGCGCGGCCTTGAGGTCGAGCAGCGTCGCGGCGATCACCAGGAACTCGGTGACCTGGTCCAGGTCCCAGTTGGTGCCCATCGCCCTGATGTGGGCGATGAAGTCGTCGGTGACCTGGTGCAGCGCGACCTCGGTGACGTCCATCCTGCGCTGGCTGATCAGTTGCAGCAGCAGGTCGAACGGGCCGTCGAAGTTGGCCAGCCGGACGTGGAACGGGCGGCGACCGTCCTCCCGCACCGGGCGGGCATCCGGCGCCGCCTCGGATTCCTCGACAGCGGCGGCATCCTGCGCAGCTGCGATGTCCGGCGACGCACCATCCAGCAGCGGAGAAGGCCCCGCATCGGGCTGCGGCGGGGCCAGCGTCATCGCGCGATCACTTCCCGCGCGAGCGCCCGGTAGGCCTGCGCGGCGGGTGAACTCGGCGCGTAGGAGGTGATCGGCTCCCCGGCCACCGTGGTTTCCGGGAACTTCACCGTGCGACCGATCACGGTGTCGAACACCGTGTCTCCGAACCGCTGGTGCAGCATCCCGACCACCTCGCGGGCGTGCACGGTGCGGCCGTCGTACATGGTGATCAGCACGCCTTCCACGGACAGGTCCGGGTTGATCCGTTCCTGCACCTTGGAAATCGTGTCGACCAGCAGCGCCACCCCGCGCAGCGAGAACCATTCCGCGGCCAGCGGAATGATCACGCCGTGCGCGCAGGCCAGCGCGTTGACGGTCAGCAGGCCGAGCGAGGGCTGGCAGTCGATGAGCACGTAGTCGTAGGCGTGCAGCACCGGCCGCAACGCCCGGGCCAGGGTGTGCTCGCGGCCCACCTCGTTGATGAGCTGGACCTCACCGGCGGACAGGTCGATGTTCGCCGGGATGAGGTCGACGCCCTCGATGCCAGTGGGCATCAGCACATCGGTCATGGCCGTCCCGGAGGACAGCATCAGGTTGTAGATCGTGTGGTCGAGCTCGTGCGCGGCGATGCCGAGCCCGGCGGACAGCGCGCCCTGCGGATCGAGGTCCACCAGCAGCACCCGGCGGCCGTACTCGGCCAGCGCCGCGCCCAGGTTGATCGTCGACGTGGTCTTGCCGACGCCACCCTTCTGGTTGCACATGGCAAGCACGGTGGCCGGCCCGTGGCTGGTGACCGGCGGGGGCTCGGGGTCGCGGCCGCGCATGGCCCGCAGCGCGGGCGAGGTCGAGCCTGCGACACCGGCGCCGTTGCTCTGCGGCTGCGCGGCGGGCGGCTGCTCGGTCACCGTCCAAAGCCCGCCGCCGTCACCCACATCGGGTGTCGGCCGGACGGTCGGGTGCTCGGCGGACGATTGCTCGCCGGGCACGTCATCGGCTGAGGTGTGGTCCGCCCCGGCGCGGTCGACCGAGGAGTGGTCCGCACCGGTGTGATCGGCCGGGGAGAACTGGGTCGGCGCCTGCGCCCGGATGCCCTGGTCAGGTCGCTCGGCATCGTCCGCGACCCGCGTGCCCGTGCCCGATTCCCAGCCGTGCACCGCGTCGGCGGGACCGAGGTCGGATCGGGGTGCACCGGCCGCCGCGATCCACGCTGCGTCATCCGGTTCGCTCATCGACCCACGAACTCCCGCCTACTGGAAAACGTCATCATCCCGACGACCCGGCCCACCCTATGCGGAGTTCAGCCGCACGGACAACGCGACCCGCCCGCGGAGACGGGGATCACCGATCACCCGGAACCGGGTACCAGCAGCCACGCCCGGTAGGCCAGCACCACCAGCTGCGCTCGATCGCGGGCACCGAGTTTGGTCATGATCCGGCTGACATGGGTTCTCGCGGTGGCCGGACTCATGAACAGGATGCGGGCGATCTCGTCGTTGCTGTGACCGCGCGCCACCTCGGTCAGCACGGCTCGTTCGCGCTCGGTCAGCTCGTCGAGCAGGGCAGCACTGCCGTCCGGCGGTGTACCCGCGGCAGCGGCACGCATGACCCGATCGGTGACGGCCGGTGACAGCGTCGAACCGCCCGCTGCGACCACGCGAACCGCCCGACGCAGGTCGTCGGCGTCGGTGTCCTTCAGCAGGAATCCGCGGGCGCCCGCCCGGATGGCGGCGAACACCTCCGCGTCGGTGTCGAAGGTGGTCAGCACGAGCACGGCGGGGGCCGGCCGCTCGGGGTCGGCGCACAGCTGCAGGATCGCGGTGACGCCGTCCATCACCGGCATCCGCAGGTCCATCAGCACCACATCCGGCCGATGCCGGCGCACCACCCGGACGCCCGACTCACCGTCACCGGCCTCGCCGACCACCTCGATGTCCGGTGCCCGGTTGAGCAGCGCCTTGATCCCCTCCCGGACCAGGCTCTGGTCGTCGACCACGACCACCCGCGTCGTCGGCGTCACGGCCGGCGCACCCCCGCCGGCCGGGTCGGACTCACGGCGGCCGCGAAACCCGAGGCCGGTTGAGGACCCGTCGTGGGATCGGCCGGCGCACCCGCCGCAGCGCCGGCCCCTTCACCCGGCGCGCGGGCGGACCCGGCGGCGTGGCCGATCGAGCCGCCGCCCAGAGGCAGCACGGCACGGACCCGGTAGCCGCCGTCCGCGGTCGGGCCGGCGTCGACGGCGCCGCCGAGCAACTTCGCCCGCTCCCGCATCCCGGTCTGCCCGAACCCGTTGCGCCCGTGCGCGTCCGGCGCCGGGCCAGGTCCGGCACCGGAATCGGTGATCGTCAGTTCGAGCCGGCCCGGCCGGACGTCGACATCGACGGTCACCGCCGCCGCCGGCGCGTGCCGCAGCACGTTCGTCAGTGATTCCTGCGCGATCCGGTGGGCCGCGGCGTCGACGGCTATCGGGACAGCGACCGGGTCACCGCTCCGGCGCACCGTGACTTGCAACCCGCTGTCCCGGGCGACCTGGACGAGGCGGTCCAGGTCCGCGAGTCCGCCGACCGGCGCGCGGGGCGCTGCGTCGACCGAGCCCTGGCCGGATCCTCGCAGCACGCCGACCGTGCGGCGCATCTCAGCAAGGGCCGTGCCGCTGACGTGTCGAATGCTGTCCAGGGCGCTGCGCGCGTCCTCCGGATCCTCCGGCAGGGCCTCGATCGCCACCTGGCTCTGGATGGAGATGGCCGAGACGGCATGGGCCAGAACATCGTGCAGGTCGCGGGCGATCCGCAGCCGTTCCTGCTCCAGCTGTTCGCGGGCCTGCCGCTGGTGTTCGCGGGCGGCCTCGGCGGCTTCCTCGGCGGCCCGCTGTCGCAGTTCCCGCCGGGACCGGACACTGTCGCCCAGTGCGATGACGGCGACCAGCAGCACCAGATTCTCGGCACCGTCGAAGCCGAGCAGGCGGGTCACCGATTGGCCGTCGTAGGCCCGGTAGACCGTCGAGACAACGAGGACAATAGCCGCCACGACGACCGCGATGCGCAGCCTGCCCTGTTCGGCGGCGGCATACAGGGCCCCGGCAATCGGCACTCCGACACCGACAGCGGGATAGCCGAGGGAGTAGTAGCAGAACCACAACGCGACGGTGGCGGCCAGCACCCCGGCCGGCCAACGGCGCCGGAACAGCAGCAGTGCTCCGACCGCGACGGCGAAGGCGAAGGCGAAGGCGTCCGGATCACGCGCGTCGGGTTCGACCTTCGCCGAGATCGCCACGGACACCGCCGCGGCGACCAGCACGGCCAACGCCACATCGACCAGCACCGCCCGGCGGTCGCCCGGACCGGAACCTTGCGCGCTCACGGCGGACCTCTCACCGAGCACTGCCGCGCGCTCGGATCCGGCCATCGCAGCAGCATACGAACCGGCTCTCGCCCGGCGCATCCGCTTCACGACGTACCTGCGGCAGGGCCGACTACGCCCGATGACGTACGGCGGAGCCGCCCTCGGCCGGACGACCTTGGGAGCGGTCGCTTCCTAGCGTCGGTGACGACGCCGAAGCGGGCCACCCGCACCTGCAGTCGGCCACAGACTCTCCTCCTCCGATCGGCAGGTCATCGTGACGCGGTACCGCACCCCTCCTGCAGCGCCGCTGCCCCGCACCGGGCGGGGCCGATCACCGGGATGGCGGTGGCCGCTGCGCGTCTGGGGCCCGATCGTCACCGCGTTGCTGTGGACCCAGCCGCTGCTGATCGGGCTGTTCCTGGCCGGCGAGTTCGACCGGCTCGCCGCTCACGGCATGGTCGGCGGCATCTTGGTGCTGGCGGTGTTCGTGCAGTTTCTGCTGTCCATTCCCGCGTGGCGGCCGGGCGGGATGCACGGCGCCGCGGTGGCGGTCGCAGCGGCGATGGTGGCCGGCGTCGTGGTGCAGATCGTCGCCGGGATCCAGCGCAATCTCGGTGTGCACGTGCCACTCGGCGTCACCCTGGCCGCGGCCGGTGCGGCGGTGACCATCTGCGCGTGGTGGCCGGCGCGCCCGGCGACGGCCGAGCAGCCTGCCAACGCGCCTCACGCAGTACCCGACGCCGGAGCGGGGCCGTACACCGGGACGGGACCGGATGCGGGCACCGTGCCGAACCCCGACTGGGTGCCCACGTCGGGCATGGTGCCGAGCTCCGGCACCGACTCCGGGCAGTGGCCGCGATGACGCTCAGCCGACGGCGATTCCTGGGGTTCGCCGGCAGCGCCGGCCTGGTCGTGGCCACGGCGTCGCTCGGCGCAGTCCGGTTGGGGCCGACGGACTCCACGGGGGCGCTGGTGCCCAGCCAACTGCCCCTTCCCGCACCGTTCACCCGGCCGCTGACGGTGCCGCCCACGGCCGTGCCGACCGACGGGCAGGACGCCTACCGACTGGTCGCCCGGCCGGCCACCGCAGAGATCATCCCCGGCTTCAGCACCCCCATCTGGGGCTATGACGGCATGTTTCCCGGTCCGACGGTCCGCGCCCGGACGGGCCGGGAAGTGCGGGTCGACGTTCGCAACGAGCTGCCGGTGCCGTCGGTCGTGCACCTGCACGGCGGCCGCACCCCACCCGAGTCCGACGGCTACCCGACCGATCTCATCCTTCCCGCCGCGTCGGCCGAGCAGTGGGCGGCCGGCCGGACCGCGCGCGACTCGACGGTGGGTGAGCGCGAGTACCGGTACCCGTTGCAGCAGCGCGCCGCGACGCTCTGGTACCACGACCACACCATGGACTTCACCGGTCCCAACGTGTATCGCGGGCTCGCCGGGTTCTTCCTGGTCACCGATCAGGAGCAGGACAACCTCCCGCTGCCCCGTGACGATCGTGACCTGCCGCTGATGATCTGCGACCGGTCGTTCACCGCCGACGGGTCCTTCCGTTACCCGGCGCTCTCAGCGGGTCAGCGGCAACCAGGCGTCGAGAGTTCCGCCATGGCAGGTGTTCTCGGCGATGTCATCCTGGTCAACGGAACGCCGTGGCCGGTCGCCGAGGTGGACGCGGCCCGCTACCGGCTGCGGCTGCTCAACGCCTCCAACGCCCGGCGGTACCGGTTGGCGCTGGACCCGCCACCGCCCACCGGAACCGCCTTCACGCAGATCGGGACCGACCACGGCCTGCTCGCCGCACCCGTCCCGCGGGACGCCGTCACCCTCGCATCGGCCGAGCGCGCCGACGTCATCGTGGATTTCGGTGCCTATCCGGTGGGCACTGTCGTCACCGTTCGCAACGAACTGGGAACCGGCTCAGCCGCAACGGTTCTCCGGTTCCGCGTCGTGCGGGCCGGCCGGGACGGTTCCGCCATCCCCGCCGTTCTGTCCACCATTGACAGGCTCGAGGAGGCAGATGCGGTGACCAAGCGGGACTTCGCCTTCCAGTTACGCCGCGCCGAGATGCCGCTCGCCCGACCCGGTACGGATGCAGGGCACACGGCAGGGCACGCCGCACCCGGATCCGACCCCGCCGGTGCACCCTTGATGTGGACCATCAACGGGAACGTGTTCGACGTCAGCGCCGATCTCGCGCAACCGCGGCTCGGCGACGTGGAGATCTGGCGGCTGATGACCGACCTGCACCACCCGGTGCACATCCACCTCGCGCCGTTCCAGGTGCTCCGCCGCGGCGGCGGGCCACCGAGGCCGGACGACGCCGGGTGGAAGGACACCATCGACCTGACTCCGGGAGAGACCGCCGAGATCATCCTGCGCTTCGACGGCTATCCCGGGCGGTACGTCTTCCACTGTCACAACCTCGAACACGAGGACATGGCGATGATGGGCAACTTTGCGGTGCTGCCACGCTGACGGCCGACCGGGCGCGGTGACGGGGACAAGCGCCGACAGCGGTGACAGCGGCGTGCGCGGCGACGGCTCAGCCGTGCGGAACCGGCTCCGTCGCAGGCTCGGCCGCCGGCTCCGCCGGTGCGTCGGCGTTGTCCGGTGACCGGCGGCGCGGGGCGAGGGCGATGAGCGCGGCCAGCCCGGTACCGACGGCCAGCAGCACCGCCCAGATCAGCCTCGGGTTGTCCAGCGTGAGCAGCACGATCGCGAGCACGACGGCCACCGCGCCCGCTGCGATGCGCACCACCCACTGCCACCGGGTGTCCTGCACACCGCCGGACAGACCCCGCACGAACCGGCGGACCGAGGTCGCGCTCCTCGATCGCCCGAACAGCCACGCGAGCACCCCGATCACGGCGCCGATCACCGCCACCCACCGGATGGTGGTCTGCAGGTTGACCGTCAGCTGACGGGTGAACGCCTGCGTCACCTGCGGCTGGGCCGGTGCCTGCGAGGTCAGCCACTCCCGGCCGCCGATCAGCGCAACGGCCAGCACGACCATCGAGAATGCCAGCCACCCGCCGGCCCGGGACAGGCCACGCAGCCTGCTGGGCGCCAGCACGACCGACAGCAGGAGCATGACGATCGCCACGATCGGCAGCCACGTGCCCAACGCGACCAACGCGTCGTAGTAGCCGGACAGCTGTTGGATATCGGCGTTGCCGGTCAGGTTGAACACGATCGGTACGTCCGGTATCTGTGACGCCCACTGGACTCCGGAGTCGGCCAGCCGCGTCTTCACCTGCGCGACGGCGGAGCTGAGGTCGAGGTTGATGGCGCTGAGCCGACCAGGATCCCGCCCCTGCATGAGGTCGACGAACGCGGTGTGCGCCCGGATGTTCGCCTCGTTCCACAGGGTGACCAGTCGCGGGCTCTGCATGATCTGGTCGACCACTTTGGTCAGGCGCTCGTTGATGTCGTCGCGGAAGGTGGCGAGGTAGGTGGTGGCGATCGACGCCAGTTGCGGCGGGAGGCCGAGGGACTTCAGTTCGTCGCCGATCTTCGCCGACAGGTTGAGATTGGCGACGGCGGTGTCGATGCCCTGGACGATTCTGCCCTCGGCCGCGTTGATGATCACCGGGTCGCTGATCAGCGGCCCGACGGCGTCGAGGTAGTCGTTCTGGTTCGTCACCAGGTTCTTCGCCCACGCGGTGGTCACGCCGAGCGGCGCGAAGACGCAACCCAGCACAAGCAGGACGATGGACAGCACCCGCCACGGCTTCGCTCGCGGACCGGTGTCCAGAGCGCGCCAACCACGCGCCCCGGGCGGTGCGGCCGCCGCGTCGGCCGGCGGCAGTTCCGCCGTTTCCGGTCCGCGCGCCGGGTCCGGACGGTCCCCCGCCGGGGTCGGAGTGGTTCTCGCCGCCGGCGAGGTCACCGACGTTGATGGGGTCTGTGCGGCGGGGGACGTCGTCGCAGCCGGCTGATCGGCCGTCGCGGGGTCGGTGGTCACCCTGGACCGGCCTTCGTCGACGGGAGCGCTCGGGCCGGCGCCGGCCGCGGACGGACCGTCGACCTGGGGCTCCGTCACCAGCAATGGTGTCGTGGGAGCGCCGGCGTCAGGTCCAGACTCGTCCGCCATGTCCGGAACCTTCCGTTCGGTGACGTTGGTGGCATTGTGACCCATCGTGGCGGCGCGCCGCCGCACGGCGCTTCACCCGACCAGGATGATGTGACCGCGGCATGAACGCTGCGAAGGTCGGCCGAGCACCGCTCATCGCGGCTGCCCAACCCGGGGACCGGCGGCACCTGGCGTCGTCGCAGCGGCGGAACGAGCCCGCCTGTGGGAGAAACGGACGAGGCCATGAGCGATGTACCGGCCGTACACAGTCAGCCGGACCCCGAGTACGTCACCGGTGTGGACCAGGTGCCGCCTGCACAGCGGTACGGGTACAGCGTGCCGCGTGGCCTGATGGTGGTTCTCGGGCTGGCCGCCGGCGTGGTCGTCTGCGCCGGGATCAGGGCGGTCCCGCAGATCCTCGGCCCGGTGTTCCTGGCCCTGGTGCTGACGATCTGCCTCGACCCGCTGCGCGCCGCGCTGATCCGCAAGGGGGCACCGCGATGGCTGGCCACCCTCGCGGTCGTCCTCGGGGTGTACGCGATCATCTTCGGGCTGTTCGCGGCGGCGATCATCGGCATCGCCCAGCTGGTGAGCCTGATGCCGCAGTACGCGGATCAGCTGGACGCCGAACTGGCCGGGTTCAAGTCGTGGCTGGCCAGCATGGGGGTGAGCCAGGCGGACATCCAGCAGGCGCTGAGCGGGATCGACAAGAGTTCCATCGTCGGCTACGCGCAGGCGCTGCTGTCCAGCCTCTCCAGCGTGTTCACCTCGCTGTTCTTCGTCATCACGCTGCTGATCTTCCTGGCGGTCGACGGATCGGTGTTCGGCGACCGCATGATCAGCCGCCGCCCCGGACGGGAGCCGGTGCTCAGCGCGCTGGGCACCTTCGCCGCCGGCACCCGCAAGTACTTCGGCGTCGCGACCGTCTTCGGCGGCATCGTCGCGATCCTGGACTGGGCGGCGCTGCTGATCCTGGGCATCCCGGCGGCCGGCCTGTGGGCGTTGCTCGCGTTCGTGACGAACTACATCCCCAACATCGGCTTCATCATCGGCCTGGTGCCACCCGCCCTGCTGGCGCTTCTCACCGGCGGTCCGAGCCTGATGATCACGGTGATCGTCGTGTACTGCGTGCTGAACTTCGTCATCCAGTCGGTGCTGCAGCCCAAGTTCGTGGGCGACGCCGTGGGATTGACCACCTCGGTCAGCTTCCTGTCGCTGATCGTGTGGGCCTACCTGCTCGGCCCACTGGGCGCGATCCTGGCGATCCCGGCGAGCCTGTTCTTCAAGGCGATCCTGATCGATGTCGATCCGGATGCCAGGTGGCTCCAGCTGTTCTTCGGTGACGAACCCGTGTTCAAGGTGAAGGACCCGAACCGGCCCAAGCGGTTCGGCCGGAACAAGAACTCTGCGACCAGACAGGCGGCAGCGGTTGGTGCGGCGGCGAACGGCGCAGCCGCAGCCGGGCAGGTGGGTACCGGTGCCGGCGCGGGCGGGGTCCTGGAGGCCGCGGACTCGACGCCGAGTGACGGGGGCCCGGGTTCCGGACCGGATCCTGACAGGCCGTTTGACGCCGGGCCGACCGCGGTCGAGCAGGGCGACCCGCCGGCGGTTCCACCCGGGGTCGGGACGCCTGCCTGACAGCCGGCGGTTCCGCTCAGCCCACGGTGTCGGCGGTGCCGCGCAGCAACCGCATCTCCCGCGCGTACTGATCGCGGCCGACCATCCGGTACAGCAGCCGCGCCGGCGCCGGAACCTTGGCCATCAGATTGGCCCGCTCCGCCGGGGTCGCGTCTTCGAGCATCGCGCCCAGCAGCCACGCCATCCGGTTGAGCGGGATCCAACTCGCCGCCCGCAGACCCAGCGCGAGCCACTCCCCCGGCGACACGGACCGCGCCACCGCGGGCAACACGTCGGATTCGACGGCGTCCAGGTGCTCGGCCACCGACGATGCCAGCTCGCCGACGATGTCGACCAGCGCGGCCGCGATCTCCGGGTCGGCCGCCCGCTCCCACAACGGCAGCAGGGCATCGAGCTCGGACATCAACGCCGCGTGCTGGCGATGCCAGGCCAGCATGCGGGTCTCGACCTCGCCGGCCAGCAGGTCCCGCTCATGCAACCGCCGCCAGAGCAGGTTCCGCTCCGCGTCGTGGTGATGGCTCAGGGCCCGGGCCAGTTCTCGGTAATGCCCCGCGAGCAGCGTGGCCCGTTCGGCGTGACCCGCGGACACCGCCCCGATCAGCTCGGCCAGCATCCGCAATTCACGGCGAAACACCTTGTGCACGAGCACCATGTCGGAGGTCAGGCAGTCCGCGCCGCCGCGGGCGGCATCCGCTGCGTGATCCTGCCGATCGGGCCGCGCGGGCCATCGGCCGGCCACGCGGGTGGGTGCGGACACGGCGCCTCCGGTCGGGATAGCTGTGGCTGATCCGGGCGCATGCGCACAGCGCCGTTGCGGTCCCGTTGAATTCCTGCCGTGCAGGAGCACCTGCCGGGAACGGTGATACCGCGACGCCGGCTTCGGGTCAGCGGGCCCGCGGATGCGACGTCGCGTACACCTCGCGCAGCGCGTCGACCGTCACCAGCGTGTAGATCTGCGTAGTCGTGACGGACGCGTGGCCCAGGAGCTCCTGCACCGACCGGACGTCGGCGCCGCCCTCGAGCAGGTGGGTCGCGAAGGAGTGCCGCAGGGTGTGCGGTGAGATCCCGACGGTTCCGTCGGCCGCACGGATCCCGGCCCGTTCGGCGGTGTCCTGCAGCACCTGCCAGGCGCTCTGCCGGGACAGTCGCGCGCCCCGGGCATTGAGGAACAACGCTCCGGCCGACCCGGCCGAGCGTGAGTTGCGCACCGCGGCCAGTGCGGGACGCCCGCGGACCAGGTAGGCCTGCAGGGCCCGCACCGCGAACGAGCCGACCGGCACCAGCCGCTGCTTGCCGCCCTTGCCGTGCAACCGGACCACCGACACCCGCGAAAGACCCTGTGCCGCCTCGTGTGTCGGTGCGGTCAGCACATCGACGTCGTCCACATCCAGCCCGACCGCCTCACTGATCCGGGCACCGGTGGCGTACAGCAGCTCGAGCAGCGCACGGTCCCGCAGCCCCCGCGGGTCCTGCCCGTCGGCCGCCTCCAGCAACGCGGTGATCGTCGCCACGGGCAACGCCTTCGGCAACCGGCGCGCCGGTTGTGGCGGGTGCACGTCTCGGGACGCGTCCGACTGCACAGCGCCCTCGGCGAGCAGGAACCGGTGCCACCCGCGGGCTGCGACGACTGCCCTGGCGGCCGACGCTGCCGCGAGCGCGGGGCGATCCGCCGACCCCGTGCGCAGCGCCATCAGGAAGTCGGCGACGTCGGTGGCGGTGACGTCGTCCGGCCGCACCCGACCGGCGGCGGTCAGGAAGTCGACGTAACGCTGCAGGTCGCGCCGGTAGGACAGCAGGGTGTTCCGGGCGACGCCGCGCTCGACCGCCAGGTGATCGAGGTACCCGCGCAACGCGGCCTGCAGCTCCGCCGGGTGCTCGCGGACGAACTCCGCCGGTTGCCCGGGCGCAACCGGGCCGGCGCCGCTCGTCACCGGAGCGGGATGCCGTCCAGCGGCGGCGCCGCGGGCACGCCCGGCCCGCGGTTGACCTTCCAGGGTGCGTCGCGGCCGTCCGGCTCGTCCTGGCTGCGCAGCGACGCCCCGCGAAGAACGGCGTCCGCGGCCAGAATGCCCGACACCGCCATGACGTTGACGATCTTCCCCGCGAGCGCCGCCTCGACGGCCACGGACAGCGGCACTCGGACCACCCGCAGGTCGGCCTCCTCGTGCTCGCTGTCGGGCCGCCCCACCTGCGTGAGACCGGTGGCCAGGAAGATCCGCACGGACTCCTCGGTGAACCCGGGTGACGTCGCGACATCCAACAGGACCGCCCAGTTCGACGCCCGATAGCCGGTCTCCTCGATCAGCTCCCGTTCAGCGGCGTCCTGCGCCGGCTCGTCCTCGAGGTCGAGCAGACCGGCAGGCAGCTCCCACAGCCGCCGGCCCAGGGCATGCCGATACTGCTCGATGAGGATGACGGCGGGCGATGCGTCGCCGCCACCGGTCGGCGCGTCGAGTGACGGGACGTCCAGGGCGACGACGGCGACCGCGCCGCCGTGCTCGACGACCTCGCGCCTGGCGGTGCCGCCCCCGGGCATGACCACGTCATCGATCCGGACGGATGCGACCACTCCGTCGAACACTCGTTGGCTGGAGACGACCGAGAACACCTCCGGCGCAGGCTGTCTCACCGTGGCGGCGTCCGCGGCCACAGGTGGCGGCGCGGTCGCTCCGCTCGCCGAAGGCTCCGCGGACGGCGTCACCGGGAGACCGTGCCCGCCACCAGGTCGTCCGGGTTCCGGATGGGTTCCGGCGCGTCGGCCGCGATCGGCAGCCGTTCGGACTCCAGGTAGTCCAGTGCCGCCCGGACGAACGAGGCGAACAGTGGGTGCGGCCGGGTCGGCCGGGACTTGAACTCCGGGTGCGCCTGGGTCGCGACGAGGAACGGGTGCAGCTCGCGGTCCAGTTCCACGAACTCGACCAGGGACGAGTCCGGTGACGTCCCGGACAGCCGCAGGCCGGCCGCCTCCAGCGCGTCGCGGTAGGCGTTGTTCACCTCGTACCGGTGCCGGTGCCGCTCGGAAACCAGGGTGGAACCGTAAATCTCGGCGACCAGCGATCCGGGCACGAGGCGGGCGGGATACGCGCCCAGGCGCATGGTGCCGCCCATGTCCTTGGCGCCGGCCACCACCTCGTGCTGGTCGGCCATGGTGGCGATCACCGGGTCGGCGGCGTTCGCGTCGAACTCCGCGGAGTTCGCGCCGCCCAGCCCGGCAAGGTTTCGCGCGGACTCGATGACGATGCACTGCAACCCCAGGCACAGCCCGAGGACGGGGATCTTGTTGATCCGGGCGAAGGTGATCGCGCCGATCTTGCCCTCGATGCCGCGGACCCCGAAACCGCCGGGGATGAGCACGCCCTGCACGTCCGAGAGCCGGTCCCGGGCACCGGAGTAGGTGATGCAGTCGTCCGAGGCGACCCAGACGATCTCGACCTTGGCGTTGTTGCCGAAGCCGCCGGCGCGCAGCGCCTCGGTGACCGACAGGTAGGCGTCCGGTAGGTCGATGTACTTGCCGACCACCGCGATCCGCACGGTCTCCGCGGGATGGTGCACGCGCTGCAGCAACTCGCCCCAGGTCGTCCAGTCCACGTCGTGGAAGCTGAGGTTCAGTCGGCGGACGACGTAGGCGTCCAGGCCCTCGCGGTGCAGCACCTTCGGGATGTCGTAGATGGACGGGGCGTCCGGGGTGGAGATCACGGCCTCGGCGTCGACGTCGCACATCAGCGAGATCTTGCGTTTCAGCGGCTCGGGAATGTCCCGGTCGGAGCGGCAGACCAGGGCGTCCGGCTGGATGCCGATGTTCCGCAGCGCGGCGACGGAGTGCTGCGTCGGCTTCGTCTTCAGCTCGCCGGACGGCGCCAGGTAGGGCACCAGCGAGACGTGCAGGAAGAAGACGTGCTCCCGGCCGACGTCATGACGGACCTGCCGCGCCGCTTCCAGGAACGGCAGTGACTCGATATCGCCGACGGTGCCGCCGATCTCGGTGATCACCACGTCCGGCACGGAACCGCCGGTCGCGTCGTCGGGGTCGGCCGCGGACATCGCGAGGATGCGGTCCTTGATCTCGTTGGTGATGTGCGGGATCACCTGCACGGTGTCTCCGAGATACTCGCCCCGGCGTTCCCGGGCGATCACCCGCGAGTACACCTTGCCGGTGGTGACGTTGGCCTCGGCGGACAGGTTCCGGTCGAGGAACCGCTCGTAGTGGCCGATGTCGAGGTCGGTCTCGGCGCCGTCCTCGGTCACGAAGACCTCGCCGTGCTGGAACGGGTTCATCGTCCCGGGGTCGACGTTGATGTACGGGTCCAGCTTCTGCATGGTGACCCGGAGCCCGCGCGAGGTCAGCAGACGACCGAGGCTGGAGGCGGTGAGTCCCTTACCGAGGGATGAGGCGACGCCGCCGGTGACGAAGATGTGCTTGGTGATGCGCGGCGATTGCGCCAATGCGACTCCCGTGTTCGTCGTCGGCCTGGAAGGTCGGCTGTTCTCGGAGTGAACACGTCGACGTGGCCGACTTGTGGTTTGCTGCCGGACCTCCGGCGACCACCCCACGGGATTTCACCCTAACATCACCTCGCCGAGACCGGCCCGGACGCCGCCGGGCGAGGACTGTCGGTTCGGTGCCCGGTCAGGCCGGCCGGACCGAAGTCCCTCGCCGACAGGTCCTGGCCTGTCGGATGCCGGACCCGTACGGGCCGCTGGAGCCCGCCCCTCAGCCCACCGCGAGCGTCGGTGCCTGCGCCTGGGCGTTCTCGCCGAGCCCGTACTGGCCGACTCCGCCGCCGTTCTGCTCCACGAGACCCAGCACGGCGGCGATGCGACCGGTGGGCGTGTCGACGTTGTCGACCGTGCTGACCGTGCCGCTCAGCGCCGTGTCACCGCGGATGACGCCGACGGTTCCGGTCGGCTGCTCCGAACCGGTGCGGCCGGCCACGATCACGCCGGTGGTGGACTGCGCCAGCTGGTTGGCGAGGTACGCGGGCGCCGCGGCCCGGTCGGCTTCCGACCCGCCGGTCAACTGCTGGCCGGTGATCAGCACAACCGCCTGCCCGGGTGCGGGTGTGCCGGTGACGGTGATGAAGCCGGCGCTGGTCAGCGCAGCGAGCACCGCCGCGCTCTGCTGCGCGGTGGCGGCCTTGCCGCCGGCCGGCACGATCAACACCGAGCCGAGCAGGCCGCCGGCGACTGCCCCTGCCTGCGGAACCTCGGGCAGCTTGGCCCCGGTGGGCAGCGTCTTCTCGGCCAGCGCGCGCAGTTCGTCGGCGCGGGCCGGGTCGCTGAAGTCCTCGGTGAGCTGGATCTGCGCGGTGACCGTGGCGCCGGACCGCTTCAGCAGTGACAGGACGGCGTCCCGGTCCGCGGGGTCGGCCCCGGCGGTGGTGATGACGACGACCTTGGCGTCCTGCAGCGTGCCTCGGACGGCCAAGGGCCCGATGGATCCGGCGAACTTCTCGTCCGAGGTGACCCGGTTGGTCAGGTCCTTGTTCTCCGTCGACAGCTCCTCCTGCTGGCTGGCGAGAGCGGCGTTGTCGCCCTGCAGGCCGGTGAGCAGCGGGGAGGAGATCTTGGTGGCGCCGAGCACGATACCCAGGGCCAGAGCCAGGAACACCGCCGCGAGCGAGACGATGTGGTAGCGCATCGAGATCATCCGAAGAGCCCCTTGACCCAGTCGACAAGCTGGTTCCACCACTGCCGCACCAGGTCGCCGTAGATCCCGCCGACGTCGGAGACCATCAGCGCCACGACGATGGCGGCGGCCGCGGCGATCACCAGCATCGCGACCACCCACCAGGAGATCCGCGAGCGGTAGAGCGCGGCGACGGCAGGCGCCTCGACCACCTTGTGCCCGACCCGCATCCGGACCAGGAACGTCGCGGCGGTGGAGCCGCGCCCGCGGTCGAGCAGGTCGATCAGGGTGGCCCGCATGCCGACGGTGACGATCATGGACGCCTCGCGGCCGTCCGCGAGCAGCAGCGCCAGATCCTCGGTGCTGCCGCTGCCGGGGAACGTCACCGCACCGACACCCAGGTCCTGCAGTCGCTCGAGCCCGGGGGCGTGACCGTCGGTGTGCGCCGGGATGACGACCTCGGCACCGCAACGCAGTGTCTCGGAGTCGATCGCCTCGGGGTTGCCGATGATGAGATCGGGCGTGTACCCAGCGGCCCGCAACGCGTCGGCGCCCCCGTCGACGCCGACGAGTACGGGCCGGAAGTCGGAGATGTACTTCTTCAGCGACTTCAGCTGGGACTTCGTGTCCGCCGAGGCGGCGACCAGCAGCACCTGCCGGTCGGTGAGGTCGGTGGAGACCTCGGGGATGCCGACGCCGTCGAGCAATAGCGTCCGTTCCCGCTTCATGTATTCGATGGCGTTGGCGGCGAAGGCCTCCAACTGCGCCGACATGCCGGTCTTGGCCTCGATCATCTGATCGGCGATCGACTCGGCGGTCTGCTCGGTGCCCTCGGCGACCGGCTCCTCGCCGAGATACACGGTGCCGCCGTCGATCCGGATCTTGGCGCCGTCCTTGACCCGTCCGAAGATCTTCTCGCCGACACCGTCGATGAGGATGATGTCCGAGGCGATCAGGATCTCCGGGCCCAGGTTCGGGTACCGCCCCGAGATCGAGGGAGAGGCGTTGACCACGGCGGTCACGCCGGCCTTGACCAACGCATCCGCCGTCGGCCGGTCGATGTCGAGGTGGTCGATCACGACGATGTCCCGGTGCCCGACCCGCCCCAGCAGGGTGTCGGTGCGCCGGGACACCCGGGCCACGCCTGTGACTCCTGGCAACTGGCGTGACTGGCGTGACAGAAGCTTCATGGGTCCGATGGTGACAGTCCGCGACCGCATCGCGCGGTAGGTGCTGCCCCGTGTCGCACAATCACCGCAGGTCGGTGGTTCAGGCGCTGGCTGCCCGGGGACGCGAGCGGGGGCGGCGGGTGGCCCGGCCGGTGCCGGCGAGCAGGTCGCGGGCGTGCGCCCGGGCGGTCGCCCCCTCGGTGCCGCCGAGCATCCGGGCCAGCTCGGCCTCCCGTTCGGCGCCCTCGACGCGCCGCAGGTTCGAGGTTCCCACCCGGCCGGCGCCGGTGGCGTCGACCACGAAGTGACGGTCGGCGTAGGCGGCGACCTGGGCCAGGTGCGTCACCACGATCACCTGGTGACTGCGCGCCAGCGCGGCCAGCCGGGAGCCGATCTCGGTGGCGGCGCGACCGCCCACCCCTGCGTCGACCTCGTCGAACACCATGGTGGACACCGGGTCCGCGTCGGCGAGCACGACCTCGAGGGCGAGCATCACCCGGGACAGCTCACCGCCGGAAGCACCCTTGGCGATCGGCAGTTCCGGTGCGCCCGGGTGCGCGACGAGCAGGATCTCGACCTGGTCGACGCCGTCCGTTCCGGCGGTCACCCAGCGCCCGTCGATCTGCACCGCGTCGGCGTCGGTCGCGGCCGCGTCACGCGGTTCCACCCGCACGAGCACGACGGCACGGGCCATCGCGAGCTGATCGAGCTCGGTGGTGACCGATCGACCCAGCGTGACGGCGGCCTCGGACCGACGCCGGGAGATCAACCGGGCGGCCTCCGCGACCCGCGCCCGGGCCTGCTCCAGCTCGGCCTGCAGCGCCGCCAGCCGGTGCTCGGACGAATCCAGGTTGTCCAGTTCCGTCGCCGCGTCCCGGGCCCAGGCCAGGACGGCGTCCACGTCCTCGCCGTAGCGGCGGGTCAGCGTGCGCAGCGCTGCCTGGCGGGCCAGCACCTCCTGCAGGCGGGCGGGGTCGGCGTCCAGGTCGGAGAGGTAACCGGAGAGCTCGGCACCGACGTCGGCCAGCACCAGCGAGGCCTGCTGCAGTTGCCCGGCGAGCTCGGTCAGCCGCGGGTCGCCGGAGTTCTCCAGTTGATGCCGGGCGTCCTGGGTCAGCCCGACGGCGGTCGCGGCGTCGGCGGCGGCCGCGGAGAAATCCTCGGGACCGGTCAGCGCGACCAGCGCACCGTGCGCCGCCAGCCGCAGGCCGTCGACGTTCTCCAGCCGCCTGGCCTCGGCAACCAGTTCCTCGTCCTCGCCGGGAAGAGGAGCCAGGGCCTCGATCTCGGCGACGCCGAGGCGCAGGACCTGTTCACGCTGGGCGCGTTCGCGGGCCCGGGCACGCCGGTCCGCGAGGTCGGCGGCGAGGTGCTGCCAGTGCACCCGCAGCTCGCGGTAGGTCCTGACCTCCTCCGCCAACCCGGCGAACCGGTCGAGCACCGCACGTTGCTGGGCGGGACGCAGCAGCGAGATCGCCTCCGACTGGCCGTGCACGGCGATCAGCGGATCGGTGAGTTCGGCGAGCGTCGCGAGCGGCACCGACCGGCCGCCGAGGTGTGCCCGCGAACGCCCGTCCGCACCGACGGAGCGGACCGCGATCACGGTGCCGTCGTCGTCGAGCCGGCCGCCGCCGGCGGTGACGGTGGCGGCCCCCGGCGCGTCGGGCTGCATCGCCAACCGCACCTCGACCACGGCGCGCTCGCTGCCGGCGCGGACCCGGGCAGCGTCGCCGCGGCCACCGGTGACCAGCCCCAGCGCAGTGACGATCATGGTCTTGCCGGCACCGGTCTCTCCGGTGACGACGGTGAAACCGGGATGCGGCTCGAGCACGGCGTCGTCGATGACGCCGAGGTCGCTGATCCGCAGTTCCTGCAACATACCGCCACGGTAACCGCAGGCGCCGACAGCACGATGTTGCCTCGCTGCACGCAAAGCCGATTTTTCGAACGCCTGGCCAACGGCCGGGAGCGACCACCCGCGAGGGCAGCCCTCACGACGGCCAACGCCCGCTGATCCTGCCGTTCTGCTCGCAGTCAGTGCCGCTGGTCGCGCCAGCCGTGGACCGGGAGCTTGAACTTGCGCACCAGCCGGTCGGTGAAGGCCTGGTCGTTGAGCCGGACCATGGCGACGGGTTGCCGCCCCTTGCAGGCGAGCACCCGCGCGCCCGGTGGCACGACGTGGATGCGCCGGCCGTCACAGGCCAGCACGGCCTCCGGACCCGCGGGGTCGATGTGCACGGTGACCGTGGACTCGGGCGACACCACCAGCGACCGGGCGAACAGGGCGTGCGCGTTGGACGGGACGACCAGCAGCGCGTCCACCCCCGGCCACAGGATCGGCCCGCCGGCGGAGAAGGTGTAGGCCGTGGACCCGGTGGGGGTGGCGACCAGCACACCGTCGCACCCGTAAGCGGAGACGCCGTGCCCGTCGACCTCGACGACGACGTCGAGAATGCGCTCGCGGGTGCCCTTCTCGACGCTGACCTCATTCAGCGCCCAGCAGGTCTCGAGCAGGGTGCCGTCCAGTTCGATCGAGACCTCGACCGTCATCCGGGACGTCACCCGGTACCGCCGTTCGACGATGGCGTCCAGGGCGTCGTCCAGGTGTTCCAGGTCGACCTCGGTGAGGAAACCGACGCGCCCCAGGTTGATGCCCAGCACCGGCGCGGCCAGCGGGCGGGCCTGCTCGGCGGCGCGCAGCAGCGTGCCGTCGCCGCCGATGGCCAGCACCATCTCGATCGGTGGGCACGAGGTGTCCGACGGATCGAAGACGGCCAGTTCCACCTCGCCGCTCTCCCCCGGCAGCGACACGAGTTCGATGCCGCCGTCGGCGAGCCGGTGGATGACGGCGGAGGCGGTGACGGCGATGTCGTCGCGGCCGGTATGGGCGACCAGCAACATCCTGCGATCCGTCACGGTCCCCCCTTCTGCACTGCCTCGGCGATCGCCTGCTCGTTGCGCCGCATCGCGTCCTCACCCGTCGGCGCGTCGCGACGCAGGTGCACGAAGAACTCGACGTTCCCGCTGGGACCGGGCAGCGGCGACGCGACGATGCCGGCCAGTCCCCAGCCCAGTGAACCAGCAGCGCCGACGACGCCGGCCACCGCGTCCGCCCGATGACCGAGATCGCGGACCACCCCGCCGGCGCCGAGGCGTTCGCGTCCCACCTCGAACTGCGGTTTCACCATGGGCACCAGGTCCGCATCGGCGGTGGCACAGGCGGTCAATGCGGGCAGGACGAGCGTGAGCGAGATGAACGACAGGTCGGCGACGATGAGGTCGGCCGGGCCGCCGATCGCGTCGGGGGTCAGCGTCCGGACGTTGGTTCGGTCGAACTGCCGGACCCGGTCGTCGGTCTGCAACCGCCAGACGAGCTGCCCGTACCCGACGTCCACCGCGACGACCTCACGGGCGCCCCGGCGCAGCAGCACATCGGTGAACCCGCCGGTGGACGCGCCGGCGTCCAGGCAACGCCGTCCCTGCACGACGACGTCGGGGAACGCGTCCAGCGCCCCGATCAGTTTGTGCGCGCCGCGGGACGCCCAGTTCTCGTCGGTGCGGTTCTCCCGCACCAGCAATGGCGCGCCGGGGTCGATGGCCGTCGCCGACTTGGTCGCCACCCGCCCGGACACCGAAACCCGGCCCTGCGCAATGAGATCCGCCGCATGCTCGCGGGATCTCGCCAGGCCGCGCCGGACGAGCTCGGCGTCCAGTCGCGCCCTACGCACCTGGCCGGCCCTGCGGCCCACCGGGAGGCGACCCGGGGAACGCCGGTCCGGTGTCCGCCGTTCTCGCGAGCGCGTCGGCGAGGGCGGTGTGCAGCCGATCGAACACCGGGACCTGCTCCTGGGTGCCGAGCTCGTCGAGCAGTTCGAGATCGGCGTGCACGCCCTGCAGCAGGCGGTCGGCGTCGGCCGGCCCGGGCGAGGGCGATCCGGCTCCGGGTACGGCCGCGCGGGCAGCGTTGTCGGGCTGGTTCATCTGTACCTCCTGGTCGACCGGCGGTGGCGTCACGCCGCCGCTGTCACCATCAATCCACACCGTTCCAGTGCTGCCTCCGCCGCCGCGCCGTGCGCCCGGTAGCTCGTCACACCGGTGGCCCAGGACCGGGCGGTGAGCAGGGCCAGCGCGCGCAACGCACTGGCGTCGGACATTGTCGGGCTGCCGTCCGTGCCCGGGCCGGCGTGCAGCACCAGGGTGTCCGCGTCGGTGGTGACCGACCATTCCAGGCCACCCGACGATGACGACGCGGACGGGATCCGCACCGCGCGGTCCTCGTCGACCAGCCCGCGCATGTCGAACGCGAGGTACGTCGGGCGCTGCGACGGCGGCGCGACGAGCAGGTCGGCGGCCGTCGAGACACCGGAGAAGACCAGCAGGCTGGGCGTGTTGGCACCTACCGCGCAAGCGATGTCGGTGTCCAGTCGATCCCCCACGACCAGCGGCCGCTGCGAACCGACGAGCCGGACCGCGGCGTCGAGCAGCGGGCTCTCCGGCTTGCCGGCCACCCGTGGGTGCAGGCCGGTGGCAGCGACCAGCGCGGCGACCATGGAACCGTTGCCGGGCAACAGGCCTCGGTCGGTGGGCAGCGTCGAGTCGATGTTGCAGGCGACCCAGTCGGCGCCCGCCCGCAGCGCGATGCACGCCTCCGCGAGATCACGCCAGCCGGTGTCCGGCGAATGACCCTGTACCACCGCAGCCGGTTCGTCGGTGGCCAGCCGGACCGGAACCAGCCCGGCCTGGTGCACCGACTCGGCCAGCCACGGAGCACCGATGACGAGCACCTTGGTGCCGGCGGGATGCCGGTCGGTGAGCATGACGGCGGCGGCCTGCGGCGAGGTGAGGACGTCGTCGGGTTCGGCCGTGATGCCCATCCCGGTCAACGACGCGGCGACCTCCGCCGGCGGCCGGGAGGCGTTGTTGGTGACGAAGACCGAACGCGCACCCTGCTGCCGGGCCCTGGCCAATGCGGGCGCCACGTGATCGATCGGCTGCCCGCCGAGGTAAACGGTGCCGTCCAGGTCGAGGAGCAGGGCGTCGTAGGACTCGGCCAGGGTGGTCATCGATCTCCCGTCGTCGGGTCGTCGGAGAACAGTACCGTCGGGACGATCACCGGTGCCTGGTCGGTATCGTCCGCCGACGACGGCTCTGCGGCCGCACCGTGCCCGGGTGTCGGCTCCGTGGCCGCCGGGGTGGCGGCTGCCGGATCGCTCACAGCCGGGCTCGCGGTGTCCACTCCGGTATCGATTCCTGGGCCGGCCGGGCCAGCGGGTACTGCCGTGACGTCGGTGAACGCGAGTGCTTCCGCCGGGGCATCGTCGGCCGGCTCGGCAGCCGCCGGCGAGCCCTGGTCGACGTCCGAGTCGGTGTCCGGCGGGGCATCCGGCTGCCGGCCGTGCTCGTCAGCCGGCTCGGCAACGGACGCCGAGCTGCGCTCGATCTCAACGTCGACCTCCGCACCCGGCGCCGCGCTCGGCTCGTCGTGCGGCTCCCCAGTGGACGCAAGGACCTCCTCGACGTCCTCTGCGGCGCCGAGCTCCTCGAGCCGCTCCAACGCGTCGGTCTCCTCCTCGAGGTCGGCGTTGGCCGAGCGGATGAACCAGCTCACTGCCTCGTCGCGACGACCGGCCTTGAGCAGCAGGTCGGCGTAGGCGTACGCGAGCCGTGCCTGCCCCTCCGCCTTGTCCAGCCCCAACCGTTGGATCTGGGCGAGCGCGGCGTCGACCTGCCCGAGATCGGCGCGCGCCCCCGCGACGACGATCTGCAATTCGATGGCGGCCTCCGGGTCCAGCCCGTCCGCCTCGGTCGACCGGGACAGTTCGATGGCCCGTTCGGGATGCCCCAGTGCCCGCTCGCAGTCGGCCATGACGGCGAGATGCCCTGGCCCGCCTCCCATCCGGCGTGCGGCCCGGAGTTCACCGATGGCTTCGGCCCACTCGCCGGCACGGTAGGCAACGAGTCCGACGGTCTCCCGTACGACGCCGATGCGGCCGCCCCTGGCGCGGGCCGCGCGGGCGTGCCGCCAGGCGAGTTCGGGTTCCTCGTCGGCCAGTGCCCCGGCGGCGACCAGGTGGGCGGCGACCCAATCGGCGCCTTCCTTGCTCAACCCGCGCAGGTCGCGCCGCACCTCCGGATCGAGCGCGTCGGCGGTCGCCCACTCCGGGAGGTCGGGCCACCGTTCGCCGATGTCCTCCTCGCGACGGCGCGATCCGCGTTCGGGCTCGCGACGGACGGGTGCATCCCGGCGGTCCGTGGGTCGGCCGTGTCGCGTCGAACCCGACCTGCGGTCGTCAGCTGGGGGGCGTCGGTCGTCACCGCCCGATTCCGGGCGGCTCGGCGACGACCGGTCCGGTCGGGCGGTGGCCGGGTCACGGAAGCCCCCGCTCAGGTCCCCGCCGAAGGCGGATGTCCTGGCGGGCCGGTCATCGCGTGCCGGACTGCCGGTGCGCGGCTGCCAACTGCGCCCCTGGCCGGCCGCTCCTCGTGCCTCGTGCGGACGATCGCCGCGTCCCTGGCCGCCGGCGTCACCGCGATTGCGGTCCGTTCGGTCGCGGTCCCACGTCCCGGCAGCACGATCGGGTCGATCCCGATCCTGACGGGGCCGGTCACCGTAGCGGGGGGCGGTGGTGCGGTCGCCCCGGTCACGATCCTTACCGGGCCCGTCGGCGTAGCGCGGGGCGGCAGAACGGTCCGGTCGGTCGCGATCCTGCCGGGGTCGATCGTCGCGCCCGTACCGCGGCGCGGAAGAGCGATCACCTCGGTCACGATCTTCACGTCGGTCGTCCCGGCTGTACCGAGAACCGCCGTCACCGGCGTGCTGCTCGCGGCGCGGGAGGTCACGCTCGAAATGACGGGGACTGGTCGCCGCCGGGCGGTGCCGCTCCTGCGCACCGGCGGCGCCACCGCCGGCCGATTCGGGGCGCCCGCGGTCGTCCCGGTCACGGGATGACGAGCCTCGGCCGTCACCGCTGGTGCTGTCCCAGCGCGGACGGTCCGCGCGCGATGCGCGGTCGGTGTCCCTGGGGCGCTCGCGATAGGGGCGGTTGCCCCGCGGACGCATGCCGCCGGACGCCTGATCCGATGAGCCGAACTCTGACCGCGGCCCCGTCCCGCGTGAGCCGTCGTCACGACCACCGCGATAGCCGCGATCATCGCGATCGCGCCTCGAGCGATCGCCGCCGCCACCGGACCCGTACCGCGGATCAGGTCGGTCGTCGCGGTGGCCGCGGTCGCTGCGCGGCCCGTCATCGCGTCGCGGACGGTCCGGGTACGAAGCTTGACCGCGAGCACGATCGCCGCCGGGCCGGTCGCGGTACGGACGGTCGCGATCTCCCCGCGATCGGTCCGAATCCGCGTTCCCGCGGAAACCGTCGTTCCCGGCACGGTCCGCCGGGCCCCGGCCACCAGCGCCTGCGGACCAGCTGCCGTGGGGCTGCTGCTCATCTCTCCGTGGACGCTCGGAGTAGGACCCTGCACCACCGCGGTGGGATCCGCTGTCAGCACGACGGGAACGGTCGTCGCCGCGATCGGCAGCGCCGTCATCCCGACGCGGGCGGTCGGGGTACGGCCGCTGAGCACCGGAGCCATCGCGGTGCGAGCCGGAATCGTCACGGCGCGAACGGTCGGGGCGGTCGTCCGGTCGGCGCCATCCCGCCGACCGGTCCCGGTCGGAGCGCGGCCGGTCCTGGCGCTGCCCATCCCGCTGTGGGGACGCCGAACCGCGCCCTTGCCGATCCCGCGCACGTCCGGAATACCCCCCGCCGGCTTGTGCGTCGCGGTCACCCGAGCCGCGCTGACCGGGGCTGTGAGGCCCGGACCCGGAGCCGCGCTGATCGGCGCTCCGGGCGTCGCCTGCGCCGTGACCGTGGCCGCCGGTCGAACGGGAGCCGGTGTCGTCGTCGGAACCGCTCATCGCGCACCGCACAACTGCAACATCATCGTGAATTCCGCATCTTTTCCGGGTACGCAAAAAAACCAAGGGAGGTCACTCGCGTTGATTCGCGTGTGACCTCCCTTGGGAACGGTGTCCGGCGGTGTCCTACTCTCCCACACCGTGGCCGGTGCAGTACCATCGGCGCTGAAGGGCTTAGCTTCCGGGTTCGGTATGGGTCCGGGCGTTTCCCCTTCGCTATGGCCGCCGTAACTCTATGGAATTATCAACCATTTACTTCTTCCACCGGTCCCGTGTGGTGTCGGGGGGTGGTGGTTCTGGTTGTTGTTCCAGAACCGCACAGTGGACGCGTAGCATTTTTGTGGTAAGTCCTCGGCCTATTAGTACCAGTCAGCTCTAACACCTTGCGGTGCTTCCACTTCTGGCCTATCAACCCGGTGGTCTAGCCGGGGGCCTTACCCCATTCAAGGGTGGGAGTCCTCATCTTGGAACAGGCTTCCCGCTTAGATGCTTTCAGCGGTTATCCCTTCCGAACGTAGCCAACCAGCCGTGCTCCTGGTGGAACAACTGGCACACCAGAGGTTCGTCCGTCCCGGTCCTCTCGTACTAGGGACAGCCTTCCTCAAGACTCCTGCGCGCGCGGCGGATAGGGACCGAACTGTCTCACGACGTTCTAAACCCAGCTCGCGTGCCGCTTTAATGGGCGAACAGCCCAACCCTTGGGACCTACTCCAGCCCCAGGATGCGACGAGCCGACATCGAGGTGCCAAACCATGCCGTCGATATGGACTCTTGGGCAAGATCAGCCTGTTATCCCCGGGGTACCTTTTATCCGTTGAGCGACGCCCATTCCACAATGTGGCGCCGGATCACTAGTCCCGACTTTCGTCCCTGCTCGAGATGTCCCTCTCACAGTCAAGCTCCCTTGTGCACTTACACTCGAAACCTGATTGCCAACCAGGCTGAGGGAACCTTTGGGCGCCTCCGTTACTCTTTAGGAGGCAACCGCCCCAGTTAAACTACCCACCAGGCACTGTCCCTGATCCAGATCATGGACCTAAGTTAGATATCCAGTACGACCAGAGTGGTATTTCAACGTTGACTCCACAATTACTGGCGTAATCGCTTCACAGTCTCCCACCTATCCTACACAAGTCGAACCGAACACCAATACCAAGCTATAGTAAAGGTCCCGGGGTCTTTCCGTCCTGCCGCGCGTAACGAGCATCTTTACTCGTACTGCAATTTCGCCGAGCCTATGGTTGAGACAGTAGAGAAGTCGTTACGCCATTCGTGCAGGTCGGAACTTACCCGACAAGGAATTTCGCTACCTTAGGATGGTTATAGTTACCACCGCCGTTTACTGGGGCTTAAATTCTCAGCTTCACCCTTACGGATTAACCGGTCCTCTTAACCTTCCAGCACCGGGCAGGCGTCAGTCCATATACATCGTCTTGCGACTTGGCATGGACCTGTGTTTTTAGTAAACAGTCGCTTCTCCCTGGTCTCTGCGACCAAAACGCGCTAGCCCGCAAGGGGCTTCACGCACCTCGGTCCCCCTTCTCCCGAAGTTACGGGGGTATTTTGCCGAGTTCCTTAACCATAGTTCGCTCGATCACCTTGGTATTCTCTACCTGACCACCTGTGTCGGTTTGGGGTACGGGCCGCTCGAAGCTCGCTAGAGGCTTTTCTCGACAGCATAGGATCACTCTGCTTCGCCTCAATCGGCTATGCGTCAGGTCTCAGATCAACATCCCGGCGGATTTGCCTACCGGAACTACCTACACCCTTACACCAGTATTACCACTGACTGGCGGAGCTACCTTCCTGTGTCACCCCATCGCTTGACTACTACCGGATCGGGTCACGCGCTCGCCGCCGGCTCCCCGAAGGGATCCATTGGTCCGGGCGTTTAGCATCACCGGGTTCGACATGGGCGCTTCTTCGCGGGTACGGGAATATCAACCCGTTGTCCATCGACTACGCCTGTCGGCCTCGCCTTAGGTCCCGACTCACCCTGGGCGGATTAACCTGGCCCAGGAACCCTTGGTCATTCGGTGGGGGAGTTTCTCACTCCCCATTCGCTACTCATGCCTGCATTCTCACTCGTGTAGGGTCCACGGCTGGATCACTCCGCCGCTTCACTCCCCACACGACGCTCCCCTACCCATCCATGCACCTGGACCACAAAGGCCTGGCTATACGCATGAATGCCGCGGTTTCGGCGGTGTGCTTGAGCCCCGCTACATTGTCGGCGCGGAACCACTTGACCAGTGAGCTATTACGCACTCTTTAAAGGGTGGCTGCTTCTAAGCCAACCTCCTGGTTGTCTGGGCGACTCCACATCCTTTCCCACTTAGCACACGCTTAGGGGCCTTAACCGGCGATCTGGGCTGTTTCCCTTTCGACTATGAAGCTTAGCCCCCACAGTCTCACTGCCACGCTCTCACTGACCGGCATTCGGAGTTTGGTTGATTTCGGTAAGCTTGTGGGCCCCCTAGACCATCCAGTGCTCTACCTCCAGTCAGAAACACGTGACGCTGCACCTAAATGCATTTCGGGGAGAACCAGCTATCACGAAGTTTGATTGGCCTTTCACCCCTACCCACAGCTCATCCCCCAGGTTTTCAACCCTGGTGGGTTCGGACCTCCACGACGTCTTACCGTCGCTTCATCCTGGCCATGGGTAGATCACTTCGCTTCGGGTCTAGAGCATGCGACTGTGCCGCCCTGTTCGGACTCGCTTTCGCTACGGCTTCCCCACACGGGTTAACCTCGCCACATACCACTAACTCGCAGGCTCATTCTTCAAAAGGCACGCCGTCACCTCACCACAAGGGCTCAGCTCCGACGGATTGTAAGCACACGGTTTCAGGTACTATTTCACTCCCCTCCCGGGGTACTTTTCACCTTTCCCTCACGGTACTAGTCCGCTATCGGTCACCAGGTAGTATTTAGGCTTAGCGGGTGGTCCCGCCAGATTCACAGCGAATTTCACGGGCTCGCTGCTACTTGGGAGATATCGAAGGGAGAACAGAAGTTTTCGTCTACGGGGCTATCACCCGCTACGGCTGGTTTTTCCAATGCCATTCGACTAACCACTGTTTTTCTTACTCCCCGCCGGGACGGCAGCCCCGACAACAACATTCCCACGACCCCGAACACGCAACCCCTGCCGGGTATCACGCGTGAACGGTTTAGCCTGATCCGCTTTCGCTCGCCACTACTCACGGAATCACGGTTGTTTTCTACTCCTGTGGGTACTGAGATGTTTCACTTCCCCACGTTCCCTCCACACACCCTATATATTCAG
>JAESFR010000086.1_pt1 | contig 137876 bp, 131 predicted proteins | sample 9266191 | NCBI WGS metagenome assembly JAESFR01 (sample SAMN14503063, study PRJNA617104) | algae metagenome | isolation source: Pleurocapsa minor HA4230-MV1 and co-occurring heterotrophs from cement on... | place: USA: Nuuanu Pali Lookout, Hawaii | collected 2009-07-20 | reverse complement strand
GGGAATGGAGAATACAGAGGTTGCTTTGTTTCTCATCGAACATCCAGTGATGATTTTGCCCTATGTGCTAGAAAAGCTGGTGACTAGATTTGGCTATTTAAAACTAATCTCTGGCAGCTTCATCGCTAAGTATGGACCGCAACATACTCGAATTATTTTGCAGGGAACAAAGACTAAGTTAATTTTAAATTGTGCCGACCCTCAGACAGCAGAAACTATGGCGAAGATTATCGGTAAGCAAGAATTTCGCTACACAGCAGAGAATCATAGTCGCTCTCGTCGTTCTGGTAGCAGCGGTAATAGTCGAACAGATAGCTTTAATGAACAGTTACGAGAGAGTTATGCTGTGATGCCTGATGAATTGGCTAACCTCCGCGACCTTTATGGCTATCTCAAGATTGCTCAAGATTGCGCTCCTGTTAAGCTCAAGCCTAAGAAATTTGCTGCTCGTGCCAGAAGGTTTGTTTCGTTACCAAATTCATCTACAGATCACAATATTCAAGATCAGTGGCGAGATTTGGAGGATTAGATAGTTGCCAGTCGTCGGGCTGCGATGGCTCGCACAGGGAATGCTAAGATTCTAGATCTCTTCCCATGCCCGATTCGCTCCGCCGACTGACTCAGACAAACTATTTAGCTTCAATTGAAACTATTGCTACGACAAGAATCCATCATTTAGGAAAAATACCACAAATGCTCTGATCCATATCAAAGCAAATGCAAATTACAAATTCAGTTTCAACATTATACGTTTCTATGTATGGTATTGCTAATTTTTCAGATCTGTATGAAAATTCCTTTAAAGGAGAAAATTTACAATAGTTAGATTGTGGTTGGTAAAAAAGTGCTCCACGCAAAGTTTTTGATTCTGACTCAAAGATGAGCTTTTCTTTTTCATAACTTAATTTCAAAGAGTCTAAAGTAGGTTCTAAATATAATTTCAGTAAACTATATAATCTCCTTTTAGTCGATTTTCTTCTCTTCTTGTAGATCTATTTTTATCTGAGAAAATATAGATTTTTTTCTAAAAGAGAAAATGGTGTGCAAAAATCTTTCTTTTATTGGCATATAGTCACTAAATAAACCTACATGATTTATCCAGTATAAATTTTCACAATTCAGCTCAAAATCTTCAATAATATTTTCGATTAAAATTTCATCCCAAAGAATTACGCCTTTTAACTGACTAGCAATGACTATGGTTTTGGACTTAAACTCAAATATTCTAAGCAAACAGTAAAGGGGTAAAAAATCTGATGGCTGGAAATGATAGATACATCTAGTTATATTGCAGCTTTCATTCGACTCAATCTTGATTTCTCCTAGAATAGAATTAGTTTTAAGTTTCACTATTAACTCCTTTATGATTTTGTGACTTATTCAATTTCTCTTTGAAGCTAGATTTACTTTTACTAATTGCAGTCTGTAATTCACCTGCAAATTTTACTATTTCTGGAACATCATTATTATCTATTTCTAATGATTTAATAACTGCATTTTCCATCCGATCTACATATATAGACTCCACTTTATTTGGACAAATGCATAGTTGCTTTTGAACTGCTTTATTTAAGTTGATATTCCAATTAGATATTCCATAGATGAAACAATATTTGAGAATTGCATATTCAAAATTTGCTCGGTTAAAATTAGCTTCTCTCATATCAGCATGAGTCAGATCTGCATTACTTAAATCTGCCTGTTTGAAATTAGCATCACATAAAATAGCATCTACAAGAATTGCCTCACTTAAATTAGCTCCCCATAAATTTGCATTTGTCAGGTTAACTCCAGTTAAATTTGCGCCAATAAGGTCTGCTCCTAAAAGATCGGCATCGCTTAAATTTGCATTACTCAAATTTGCTTCACAAAGAATAGCTCCTCTAAGCTTTGAAGCTCTTAGAGATTTGTTTTGTAAAAATGAACCCTTTAAATCAGCATGGTGAAGATCTATTTCGTCTAAATAATCTTCTTTTGGTTTTGCACCAGATAGTTGAGGTATCACTCGATAATTTTTCTCTCTCCAGCGATTCCACGACTTCACACCTTTATTAAGAGTATTTAAATGACGCTTATTTGGAATATAAACCCAATCATCCATGCCAGGAAAAATAATGCCCTCTTCGCTTAATTGCTTGCTAATGAGTTCGCAAAATTCTTCCAATGTAATGTTTAACAATGAAGCTATTTTTGGAAAATGCTTTCGATTTGGCAACAGATCTCCTTTTTCCCATCTCGCTATCGTAGGTTGAGCTATGGAAGGTTTAAAAAAACTACCAAAAGCTGTTTGGGTGAGATTATTACCCTCTCTTGCTTTCTTGATTAATTCTGATAGAGATTTGTCTGACAATGTTGATCTAGCCACGATAGATATAAATAGAGACCATTATCCTATCACACTACTAATATTACATTTATTAATAGTTTTTGTGGTTTTTTGTAATGTTTTGAGGTAAAGTGAGAGAGCCGAGTAAAAAGGGTTTACCGACGAAAGTAAAAACGCCCTATGAATCTCAACTCTCTATTTAGACAGCTTTCACTATCTAATCTATATTTTGAGAGTTTAAATCTATCAATCAGCAACTTCTAATTCACATCAAACGTAATTTAGAAATTGCTGATTTTAATCAATACAATAAATTAAGTAAGCTTTGATCAGCGAAAAAGAATGATGAACACAAAATTAATTGATTCTTTAGTACAGATAATTAGTTCTTTGACAACAGAAGAGAGAATAAATCTCGAACAAAAGTTGCAAGTTCAGACTTTATCTACGGAAATCAAACTATCTAATCCCCAGGATGAACCTTTTGTGGGTATGTGGAAAGATCGGGAGGATATGGAGGATAGTAGTCAGTGGGTACGTCAGGTAAGGCAGCAAGAATGGACAAGTTAAAGTGAAACAAAAGCTTTTAATTGATACAGATATCCTAATCGATGTTAGTAGAGGAATTCCAGTTGCTATTAATCGCCTTCAATCAGCAGCAAACAACTCAATTTTAGCTATTAGTACCATTACTCAAATGGAGTTAATTGTTGGCTGTCGGAACAAAACAGAATTACAAAATCTTGAAAAGTTTCTGCGATATTATGCAATTATCAAAGTTAATGAATCTATCTCCGAGAAGGCAGTTGAACTATTGAGCCTGCACCGTCTAAGTCATGGTTTACTAATTCCAGATGGATTAATTGCAGCAACTGCAATAGTAACTAATATACCTTTACTTAGCAAAAATCAAAAAGATTATCGTTTTATCTCAGAACTTAATTTACTTTCCTATCCTTGAAAATAGAAATTATTTTTGCCCTCGTATAAAACCTTAGACAGTCGGGGGTTTAGGTCTATCTGACCTATTAATTAGCAATTGATAAAATCTGTCTTCGTCATGTTTATCTATCCATCTTTTGTAAGTCTTGTTATGTACCTGGATTTCATGAGCCATCATTCTCGCTGCCATTGAATCGGGAATAAAACTCATTGCTCTAATTGCCCAACAGTGGCGTAAATCTCCAGCTTTACACAAGTTGTATCTTCTAAATTGCGTAGTTACTCTATGCCCTAAATCGCGATTATTTTTTCCCGTGACCCGTGGTAAATCTACATGTTTATACAATTCCCAATCTTCATACCATTCAGGATATAAACAGTAGATTCTACGAACACCATAATGTTTTTTTCTGTACCTAGAAACCAAATGTCCTGGTGGCTGAAGCAAGCTATCCAAATCAACATGAAACAGCTCGTGATTCGATATACCATAAGCAGCCATTAATCCAAAGACACGTTGCCAATGTGGGTTAGGAATTGACCAATAATATTTAATGATTTCTTCCTCGGTTGGCAGTATCCGATGGTTATTTTTTAAATAAGAATAATTTCCCTTATATCTTCCTAAATCAACTTCTATCTCGGCAAACTTAGCCAGGCTACTAGCTGCCATTACTGCCCTTTGTCGTTGTCTAGTATCTGGGTCAGTAGTTAAAACCAATTGAATTAGTGCTTCTCTCGTTAGTGTTTCATCGGGGTCAAGTCTTTTAAAAATATGATTGTAGTCAGTATCCCAAGTAGTTTGACTTTGCTTGTTTCTCTCTTTACGGTTGAAATAGTCCGTTTCAAACTCTTCAATCCAGTAACCAGAGCGATCGCGATTTTTTGATTGACTACTACCCCATTCATCCCACCTAAATTCTTTTAAGGCTAATTGACTTGCTAGCTTTTGGGCTTGTTTTTCTGCGCTTTGAATTCCCGGCGCATTGCAATAAACCCCTAGACTAACAATCTGCTGAGAATCTTTATCTTTCCCTTTCTTTGGGGGAAGCATTCCCCTGAGTGATAATTTCTGACCTCGTTTAAATATCTTGATTCCAGAGTTTGAGGTCTTAAGCCTACTGTTGGCTTTCTCTAGAAGAATGGCTAACTTATCCAAGCTCTAAAACTGATCTAAATTTGATCTAATTTTAGATCATTTTTAAGAGTATTTGGTCGGTTTTAAGAGTTTTCATAATACTGCTAAAAACTCTTAACCATTGCTACCATTGGCTCTACGCCTTGCTTTTCAAAGTGTCAGAGGGGAGACTTGAACTCCCGACCCTCGGCTTATGAGTCCGATGCTCTAACCAACTGAGCTACTCTGACATATTTAATACAAATACTAATATAGCAAAATTATGTACTTAAGTAAAATTTGTTTTGGAGTAAAGTTTTGCTATGGTTTATTCCAACTATTGATATACATCAAGTTCAGCCAAGGTCGCGATAATATTCGTAGAAAAATATTGCTTGATCAGGCAATGATAGGAAATAAGAAATAAGAAAAAGAGCAGTTAATTGATTTCTCAACTAGCTGCTCTGAATTAAAACTAAAGAACAATTTTAAAATCTTTCGACACTACCTAGAAATACAGGTTCTACCCGAATAGCCAAGACACTTTGAGGGCGAAGCACCATATATTCGCCCTGAATGTTTTTAATCGGCACATTAATAAACTCGGCGGAATCGGATTTTGTCATTAACTCAGTGCTGTACCATTTTTGGAACTCTTGAACGGTACTAAAGCGAACTTCTTCTCGATGACCGCCAGCAATTAAAATATGAACTGCGTATTCGTCTGCTTTTCTAGGCATGGCAACTAGCTGATAACTGTAATCTTTATAGTTCCCATAAGCTGTTTAAAAAACGCCATTGAGGCAATATTTATTTTTCATCTACAGTCATTCCAAATAAAAAAGGTCAGGCAATGCCTAACCCAAATCCAAATTAAATTAATTGTTTAATTGCTTGCTAATTTGCTAATTTACTTAGCTGAGAGACTCTAAGTAATCTCTAATTAAATTTCTGCGCCGTGGTTGGCGTAATTTTTGTAATGCTTTTGCTTCGATTTGTCTAACTCGTTCGCGAGATAATTCTAGACAACGACCAATTTCCGCCAAAGAAAAGGGCTTTTCTCCCCCAAATCCAAACCGCATTTGGATTACTTCGCGTTCGCGACTAGTTAATTCTGATAGAAGATAATGTAAATCTTTTTGTAGAGACTCTCGCATTAGGGTTTCTTCAGGAGAAGCACTTTCGGTTTCTAATAAGTCACCTAACTCAGTATCTTTTTCCTTACCTACTTTAATCTCCAAAGAAACTGAGCGAGGTACACGCAATAAGACTTCGCGGATTTGCGCTGCTGTCATGTCCAACTCTTTAGCCAGATCCTCAATTTTGGGTGTACGTCCCTTTTCTTGAGAAATTTTACGTTGGGCTTTTTTAATCTTGTTGAGCTTTTCCGTGATATGGACAGGAAGGCGAATAGTTCTGCTTTGAGTAGCGATCGCTCTGGTAATACCCTGACGAATCCACCAGTAGGCATAGGTGCTAAAACGATAGCCTTTAGTGGGGTCAAACTTTTCTACTGCTCGTTCTAAACCCAGAGTTCCTTCTTGAATGAGGTCGAGTAATTCTAAACCACGATTTTGATACTTTTTAGCTACAGAAACAACCAGGCGTAAATTCGCCTTAATCATATGTTCCTTGGCATGAATACCATTCTTTTGAATTTTATCTAATTCTTTGACATCACACTTAATTACTTCTGCCCAAGCTTGTTTCCCCACCGCTAATTTTTCTTTGAGTACAGGAATCTCCATTCCCACTGACATTGCCCATCTTTTGATTGAGGGACGATGACTGAGCTGAGTTACCAAGCGATCGTGGACATCAACTAGCTTAATAAATTCTTGTAAAGTAGCGTTGCCTGCCTCAGCAGCTTTAGCTCGTTCTTCGACGATATGAATGTGGCGCTGTACTTTTTGAGCTTCAGAAACTTCTTCGTCTCTTTCTAACAAAGGAACTCTACCAATTTCCTGGAGATATAGTCTAACTAAATCGGTAGTAGTGCGACTGCCTCTTCGAGCAATCGTATCAGGATCGGCACTATCTAAATCAAGTTCAACTAGTTCTTCGCTCAATTTATGAGCGCTATCTTTGTCAAGATCGATTTCCGTGTCTAAATTTAGCTCCATGTCAGGAGAAAAATTGTTTCCGTCGGTTTCAGTATACGAAGAATTAGCAAGCATAGGGATCATGGTAATGACGACTCAAGTGAAGGTTGTGGGCGTAACTTCCTCCTCTTCAAATAGATTGCCCAATTCATTTTTAAAATGAACATAAACTGAAGTATTGTTTGGCTGTTTTTCAGTTTGTCGGCGCTCTTTTGCGTGATTATACGGCTAATTAGCTGTTGTTTTAATCACTTAAATATTGAGGAAGCTATCAAATATTGCTTATGGTGTGTGGAAGGATCTACCCTATTTAAAGTTCCCTTAATCGAAAAAACTTTACATTTCTTTACATAACTAGCCAAAAAAGCGCCTAATTAAATTGACTATATTCAAGGTTCAACTACTTAGTGCGCAATGAATACAGAGCATTTGTTAGCGAGTTCCTGCAAAAAGTGAAAAAAAAGAAACCGTTTTTTAATCTGCGGTTTCAAGTAAGCAAATATTGAGTTTCGTGTCAGTAATTATACTGGAGAAATATGAGGTTTCTGGCGAGGATAAAGCTGGATTAAGGCTCTAACCTGTTCTGCATGATAAGAACTACGAGTTAGGGGACTAGAAACGACTTGCAAAAAGCCAATTGATTCTCCAAATTTTTGCCAAGCATGAAACTGTTCGGGAGTAATAAAATCTTGGACACTTAGATGTTTTTGGGAAGGTTGCAGATATTGTCCAATGGTTAAAATATCACAGTCCACATCTCGCAAATCTTGGATTACTGCTCGTACTTCGGCATCAGTTTCACTCAAACCAACCATGATGCCAGATTTAGTGTATACCCAAGGAGCTATTTTGCGTGCCTGTTGTAAAAGTTCAAGCGATCGCTGATAATTTCCTTGAGGACGTACCCGTTTATAAAGTCGGGGAATAGTTTCGGTGTTGTGATTTAAAACATCAGGTTGAGCAGCCAAGATAATTTCTAAAGCATTCCAGTTGCCACATAAATCGGGAATTAACAGTTCAATGGTAGTTTGGGGTGATATCTTCCTAACTGACTCAATACAGCGCACAAACTGCGATGCGCCCTCATCAGGGAGATCGTCCCGATTGACTGAGGTAATTACAACATGATTGAGCTTGAGACGGTGTACTGCTTCGGCTAGCTGTAATGGCTCATTAGGATCGAGAGCCTGGGGTTTCTTCTCAAAATCAATATCACAATAGGGGCAAGCGCGAGTACAGGCAGGGCCCATAATCAGAAAAGTCGCTGTGCCAACGCTAAAACATTCTCCGATATTGGGGCATGATGCCTCTTCACAAACAGTATTTAAAGACAAATCCCGCAGGATTTCTTTAACCGTGCCGACTCTTTCTAATTGCGGTGCTTTGACCCTTAACCAGTCTGGTTTTGCTATCACTCGCGATCGCTCCAGTTGCTATAACATTAATCATTTCTTATTTTATCTGTTTAATCAAACTAGATCGGGAAAAACTTCTTGGACTGCAGGATGAATAATTTGTCCCTGCTTAATATTTAATCCCTTGGCTAAAGCCTGATTGTTGGCTAAAGCTGATAGACCATGATTGGCTAACTGTGCTACATAGGGCAAAGTACTATTATTTAAAGCTTGAGTAGCTGTCCAAGGAACAGCCCCAGGCATATTGGGTACGCCAAAATGAACCACACCTGCTTCTTCGTATGTTGGTTCTGTATGAGAGGTTGGGCGCAGGGTTTCGATACAGCCACCCTGATCGACAGCCACGTCGATAATGACTGAACCGGGACGCATCTGAGTAACTAACTGACGAGATACTAAAGTAGGTGCTTTTTTACCCACCACCAGCACTGCGCCAATGAGTAAATCTGCATCTTCAACCGCCTGTTCTATTTGAGCAGCCTTACTATAAAGTAACTCTACCCGTGAACCAAATAGACTTTCTAGGTAACCAAGACGTTCGACATTAATATCAATAATTTGGACTTTGGCCCCCATCCCCACGGCAATTTTCGCTGCTTCCGTACCAACAACACCACCACCTAAGATAACTACCTTACCAGGGCTGACTCCTGGCACACCTCCCAGCAAAACTCCTCTACCGCCTTGCTGCTTTTCTAAATATCTAGCGCCGAACTGGACTGATAAACGTCCTGCAATAATGCTCATGGGAGTTAGCAAAGGCAAGATACCATTATCTAGCTCTACAGTTTCATAGGAGATCGCCGTTATGCCAGAATTGATTAAGGCTTCAGTTAAAGAGCGATCTGCTGCTAGATGAAGATAGGTAAACAGCAGTCGATCTGGTTGCAGATATTTATATTCACTGCTCAAAGGCTCTTTTACTTTTACCACCATTTCTTTAGACCAAACTTCGGCAGCATCAGTAATAATTTTAGCTCCCGCCTGCTGATATTCGCGATCGCTAAAGCCCGAACCTTGTCCTGCATTGGTTTCGACAAATACCGTATGGTTTCTCGATAATACTTGAACACTATTTGGGGTTAAACCCACGCGAAATTCTTGGTCTTTGGTTTCTTTAGGAACACCTATTTCCATCTAATTTACTCAACTAAGTAATGCTTGAATATTGTTTAATACTCTATTAGTTAAGCAAAATCATCTGTGGTTTTGGTTACTATTCATCAATTGAACTAATTTTCCCTTTTCCCTTTTACCCTTTCCCTTTTCCCCTTTCCCAGCCTCAGCAGATTAATTTGTTTCTTAGGAGTTAACTAATACTTTGCCTATTGCATTCGATCTATAGTGCGGTATTGAATAGCTTCAGCTAGATGGTTACTTTGTAAATCGCGATCGCCTGCCAAGTCAGCAATCGTGCGCGATACCTTCAGCACCCGATCCATCGCCCTAGCGGATAAGCCTAGCTTCCTAATTGCTCCTTCGAGTAGGTTGCGACTAGTATCATCTAGAATACAAAACTCTCTTAAGTGATGCGATCGCATTTCTGCATTACAGCTTATTCCTGGTTCATTCCCAAAACGTATTTCAGCCAGCTTACGGGCAGCGACAACTCTTTGACGAACTATGGCGGAGTCTTCTCCTGTGGTTTGTTTGAGCATTTCTTCGGGTTTAAGACGGTTTGCTGCTACTTGCAGATCGATCCTGTCCATTAGTGGGCCAGATAGCTTTGCCCAGTAATTTTCTCTTTGACGAGAGGAACAGGTGCAATGCTGAATCGGATCGCCAAAATAGCCACAGGGACAGGGATTTGTACTAGCAACCAAGGTAAATTGAGCGGGAAAAATTACCGATTGACGGGTGCGGGAAATTGTCACCTGTCCATCTTCTAAAGGTTGGCGCAGATATTCTAAAACGTTACGCTTAAATTCGGTGAGTTCGTCCAAAAAAAGTATGCCTTTGTGAGCTAAGGATATTTCTCCAGGACGTGGATAACTACCACCCCCAACCAACGATGGCCCTGAAGCCGAATGGTGAGGACTACGAAACGGTCTTTCGGTAACCAATTCACCACAATCTTTGAGCAGTCCAGCAACAGAATGGATCTGAGAAACTTCTAAAGCTTCATCAAAGGAAAGATTGGGTAAAATTCCTGGAAGGCGCTGAGCTAGCATGGTTTTACCACTCCCTGGAGGTCCGATTAAGATTAAGTTGTGTCCCCCTGCTGCGGCGATTTCTAAAGCACGTCTGGCTTGGATTTGCCCTTTAACCTCTTTAAGGTTGGGAATATGATGGAGCGATCGCTTTTTAGCTAACGGATTTTCGGCAATTACAGGCTGATATTTATCTGGCTGGTTAAGAAAGTCGGCAACTTGTCTGAGGTTGGCAAATCCATAAACCTTAATATCATTAACTACTGCTGCTTCCTGGGCATTCCCCACGGGCAAAATAAGTCCTGCAATACCCATTTTTGAGGCTGCGGCGGCGATCGGTAAAACGCCTGAAACTGCCCTCAGTGTACCGTCAAGGGAAACTTCGCCGTAGAACAGATAATCGCCTAACAATTGGGGATCTACTTGTTCTGATGCAGCCAAAATACCCACGCCGATCGGCAGGTCAAAGCAAGGCCCTTCTTTGCGCAGATCCGCAGGTGTTAAATTGATCACAATCTTACGCACGGGAAAAGCAAAGTTAGCATTTTTCAAAGCTGCTTTAACTCTTTCTCTCGATTCCTGAATTGCCACATCGGGTAATCCCACGACGATAATTTTTGGCAATCCGCCTGACACATCAACTTCCACTCCCACCTTGATAGCGTCAATACCAGCGATCGCTGCACTCCAAACCCTTGCTAACATGAATTAACAACTTATTTTGTTTCTTCCAGCCTAGGTCGTAAATAGAGAATTGTCTAACCGCAATTTTACTAGTTTCGCTAATTTTTAAATTTCATTAGTTAATCTAGTACTGGGTATAGATTGATTAATTTGACACCAAAAAGTAAAGTCTCAACTAAAATAGATTTTTATCAGGTGACTTTAATTCAAGCTTAGATCTTGACGTATTCTCATACAAGCAATAATTTTATTAGTATTAATACTTTAGATCTATCTCAGTGAATAAGAAAAATAAGCCTAATATAAGCTAAATTATCATATTTGAGCTTTGTTACTACATAGCTTTCTTTTTCTTAGCAAATTATGTATAAATCTTGATTTTTTATTTCTTATATTTTAACTATTCAAGCTTTCTTATTAGCAAAATATTGGATTAAAAATTAGTTTTTAATGTCAATTATAACAATATGAATACCAATTATAATCAAACTCAAAAAATGGATTTAGAGCAGATACATCATCTATTATTAATTGAAGATCCATCTTTTGTTAGAGAAATTCAGCTTGATGCTGCCACCTATTCTATTGGTCGTCATTCTAGTAATGATATTGTTCTTTCATGTCAGAAAACTTCTCGCAATCATGCTACTATACTCAGGAGAACAGACCAGAAAACTAATCAATGCTCCTATTGGATTTTGGATGGAGATCTGCAAGGTAATAGGAGTCGAAACGGTATTTATATTAATGGTAAAAAAGCTTTAGTTCATGAATTGCAGTCTGGAGATGTAATACATTTTAGCGGAGATGCATCAGTCAGCTATAAAATCTCCACTGATCCACCAAAAAATGCTGCCCCATCAAATGAAGAAAATTTAGCACTTCTTTCTGCTACACCTGCTCCAGTAGTCCAGCCAGATATCTTGGTCAATAAAGAAACAGTTGTATCTTTAGATGAATCTTCAGAGCAAAAAACACCGCCAAAAACCGAAAAACCTCTCGATAATTCTATACAGCTTACATTAGCCGAGTTAAGTCCTCAACCAATCATTGAGAGCGATCTTTATGGCAATATTACCTATATTAATTCCGCTGGAATAATTAACTTTCAGGATATTCACCATCGTAAATTAAATCACCCCTTATTGAATAACTTGGTGAATCAATATCATCAGGGACATGACAATATAATTAGTCGTGAAGTTACCATCAACCAATCAACTTTTCAGCAAACAGCTTATTATCTACCAGAAAAAAGAGTAATTCGCAGCTATTTAACTAATATTACTCAGCAAAAGCAAATAGAGCAAGAATTACAGCAGGTTAAAACTTTTTATAGTCGGATCAGTGAGCAAATTTCTGAAAGTATTATTTTAGTTGAATCTGCTACCAAACAGATTATTGAAGCAAATCCTGCTTCTAGCAAAATCCTGGGATATTCTACTGCCGAATTATTGCAGATGAATATCTATGAATTAGTCGATAAATCAGAAAAGTTTGCTTTAGTAATTAAAAGTATAATTGCCGAAAATAATAGTTTTGAAGGAGAATACTACTTACGCCATAAAGACAGCAATTTAATTCCAGCTCAGATTCAAATAAGCATGGTCAAATTTGAATCACAAGAAAGTATTTGTTTGATTATTCGTAGTTCACAACCCAAGGCTCCCGTAAATACTATCGAACAAGTAACGAATGAATTATTCAAAAGAGAGTTATTTAATCAACAGCTATTAACAGCGATCGCTAATGCTAAAAGAAGTCAAAAATTATTAGCGATCTTATTCTGTAAACTAGATTTTCTGCCCAACATAAATGCCAGCATTGGTGAGGAAAACTACGAAAAATTACTAGTAGCTTTAGAAAAAAGATTAGATACCTGTTTACGAGCAGGAGATACGGTAGTTCGTTGGCAGGAAGATAAATTTGCGCTGTTACTATCACACGTTAGCGATATTGAAGAAGTAACTAAAATTGCCCAACGAGTTAATCAATCAACCCATCAGTCTTTTACCCTTGGCAAAACTAAAGCCTCGATTAGTAGTGTGACGGGGATTGCTGTCTATCCTCAAGATGGAATCGATCCTGAAATTTTAATGGCTAGTGCGAATACCGCTCTTGAACGAGCTAGCAAAAATAAAATTGATTACCAGTTTTATGATGATGCCATGAACTCACAAGCCTTAGTCGCTTTAGAGTTAGAAAGCCTATTACAGCAGGCTATAGAGCAAGAAGAATTTGAGCTTTACTATCAACCACAAATCAATATTGACAGTGGTAAAATGGAAGCTATAGAAGCTTTGCTGCGATGGAAACATCCTGAACTAGGTTTAGTCGCACCAGGAAACTTTATTAGATTAGCTGAAAAAACCAAGCTCATTGTGCCGATTGGCGAATGGACAATTCGTACTGCCTGTATTCAAAATAAGCAGTGGCAAACTCAAGCAATGCCTTGTTCTAAAATTGTTGTCAGCCTTTCCTTAGTTCAATTTCAACAATCAGATCTCCCACAAAAAATTGCTGAAATACTTTCAGAAACAGATTTTGACGCTAGTTTGTTAGAGGTAGAAGTCAATGCTGCAACTTTAATAGATAATATTGACCATAGCCGATATCTGATTAGTCAATTAAAGTCTTTAGGAATCAAGATTGCTGTAGATGGCTTTACTAACGGCTTCTCTGCTTTAGAATATCTCAAGCAAATTCCCCTCGATACTCTAAAAATAGACCGCGCTCTAGTTCAGCAGCTTACCGACAGTCCACAAGATTTGGCAATTGTTACTGCACTCATTGAGATCGGCAAAGGTTTTAATCTGAGGATAGTTGCTGAAGGTGTAGAAACTAAAGAACAGGTAGAATTATTGCGCAGTTTAAACTGCCATCATCTACAAGGATATTGGTTTGGTCGTCCTTTGGCTGCTGACGAAGCTAGAAAACTATTACAGCTAGATGATTCAGCAGAAACTCATACAACCCTTCAATCTCCAACCGTATTGCAAACTAAAGAAGCGCAATTAGAATCAGTAGAATTTGAGCAAGATTGAACCTCCCATCGTTTTATAGCCGTACAAAATTAGCGATAGACAATTAGGTGATCGGCTTCATGGTTAGCAGGTAAGCAGGTAGCAGGTAGTAGGTAGTAGGTAGTAGATTTCTAAAACCCCTACGTAAAAACTAGAGAGTAAATTAGCAGGTGCGTAACATCAGTAATTAAAATTAAGGGTGTTGATGAATGCGTAATGCTTATAAAATATTTTGTTTCCCTACCGAAAAGTAAAAATTGATTAAAATCTACAGCCCCTTCGGGGCAAGCGCACTTCGCGCTTGGGGCGTAAGCCCTGTGCTTATAGCTTATAGCTGCGAGCATTAATCCTTTGTATAGCATTACTTAATCAGCAACGCCAAATTAAATTTATAGGTCTACCGATCCCTCGAATTACCTCTGTCAACCAAACACTATGACTATTACCCCAGAAACCAAAGAAAAAGTTTTCCAACTAAGAGAACAGTTGCAAAAAGCGGGTTATGCCTATTACGTCATGGATAGTCCAATTATGGAAGATGGAGTGTATGACCAACTATATCGCCAGCTACAGGATCTAGAAACCGAGTATCCAGAATTAATTACTGCCGATAGTCCTACCCAAAGAGTCGGCGATCGCCCTGTTACTCGATTTAACTCCGTCAAACATAATATTCCTCTGTATAGTTTAGAAAATGCTTTTAATGAGCGGGAGTTGGCTAAATGGTCAACTCGTTGGCAAAAACAGCTAGAAACTATCCCAGAATTCAGCTACGTTTGTGAATTAAAAATTGACGGTAGTGCGATCGCTCTCACCTATGAAAACGGTATTTTAGTTAGAGGCGCAACCCGTGGTGATGGAGTTACAGGAGAAGAAATTACCCAAAATATCAGGACTATTCGCAGCATTCCCTTAAAGTTAAATTTAGATCGCCTAGATCACCCACCCCAAAGAATAGAAGTCAGAGGTGAAGCATTTTTACCCTTAAAGGTATTTGCAGCAATTAATCAAGCAAGAAGCAAATCTGGAGAGGCTTTATTTGCTAATCCCCGTAATGCTGCTGCGGGAACACTGCGTCAGTTAGATGCTAAAATCGTCGCCCAACGTCAGCTCAATTTCTTTGCCTATACTCTACATGCTGAAAATCAAGCTATTAGTTCACAGTGGGAGTCTCTAGAATTACTTCAGCAAATGGGGTTTTTAGTTAATCCTCATCGTCAACTATGTAATTCTTTAGCAGAAGTCGAGGCGTATTTTCAGAAATGGGATACGGGGAGAAAGACTTTACCCTATATGACTGATGGAGTGGTGGTAAAACTCAACGACTATCAACTACAGCAGCAGCTAGGATTTACCCAAAAGTTTCCCCGTTGGGCGATCGCCTTAAAATATCCTGCGGAGGAAACCCCCACGATTGTGAAAGATATTATCGTAAATGTGGGGCGTACAGGGGCAGTGACACCAATGGCAGTAATGGAGCCTGTACAGCTGGCAGGGACTACGGTACAACGAGCGACTTTACATAATAGCGATCGCGTTGCCGAACTGGATATTCGCGTTGGCGATACGGTAATTATTCGTAAGGCAGGGGAGATTATCCCTGAAGTAGTCAGAGTTTTACCCGATCTGCGTCCTACTAATACCGTTCCCTATCAAATGCCTCGCGATTGCCCTGAGTGTAGTTCTCCTTTGATACGTCCTAAAACCGAAGCTGTTACCCGTTGTCTCAATCTCTCTTGTCCAGCAATTTTGCGCGGGAGTATTATTCACTGGGCTTCTCGTAATGCCCTAGATATTAAGGGTTTAGGCGAAAGAATGGTAATTTTATTGCTGAAGCATAATTTAGTTACTTCTGTTGCGGATCTTTATTCTCTTACCGTTGCTCAAATAGCTAGTTTAGAACGCATGGGGACAAAATCAGCCGAGAATTTAGTCAAGGCGATCGCCGAATCGAAAAATCAAACTTATGACCGACTTTTATACGGTTTGGGTATTCGTTATGTCGGTAGTACTAACGCCAAGATCCTCACGGAAAATTTTTCGACCATTGAACAGTTGTCCCAAGCCTCTTTTGAATCTATCGAAGCAGTGTATGGCATTGGTGCAGAAATTGCCCAGTCTGTATTTGAGTGGGTGAGAATCCCTGCTAACCAAACCTTGATTCGACAATTGCAAGAGGCAGGATTACAGTTTGACTCAGCCAGTAAAACTTCTACCCACAAAACTGACCAAATTTTCTCAGGTAAAACTTTTGTCATTACAGGCACTCTACCCACCCTCAAACGTGATGAGGCCAAAAAACTGATCGAACAGGCGGGAGGCAAGGTTACAGGCTCAATTAGCCAAAAGACCGACTATCTATTATTAGGAGAAAATGCAGGCTCAAAACTAGCTAAGGCTGAACAACTAGCGATCGCCCAACTGAGTGAAGCAGAATTATTAAATATGTTGTCTATTAATTAGTTATTAATTTTTTGAGTCAAAACTATTGATTTATGCATTTTGTGCAATCCAGATTGTCTTTTCTTTGATGGAATTACGATGACTGGTTGTAGCTGGATTATCGCTATAACCTAAATATAAATAACCGAGACAGCGATCTTTTTCTCCCAGTCCCAAAAATTCTTTTAGTTCAGGCGTATAGGTCACCCCACCAGATCCCCAAAAGCTACAAATTTCGTAAGCTGCTGCGGTTAACGCCATATTCTGCACACTACATGCTACAGCTTCTATCTCTTCTATTTCAGGAATTTTTTCGGATTTTTGTCGTTCCATGCAGATAACAATTACATGAGAAGATTGAAGAATATTGCTTTTCATTCTTGTATATTTCTCAGGCTTAAACTTTTCGGGGTCAGTAGTTTTTTGATATAAAGTCGCCTGAAATTCTGCTAATTTAATTAATCCTGCCTCAGTAAAAACTTGATATCTCCAAGGCTGAGTTAAACCGTGATTAGGCGCCCAATTAGCATTTTCCAAGATCTGCCAAATAATCTCGTCATCTATTTTCTTACCGTTGAATAGTCTTGGCTTAGTTGAGCGACGCGATTTAATTATGGTATTGAATTGTTCTGTAAAAGTAACCATGACGATGAGCAATAAAGTAAGTGCAATGAATCAATATTATTATGTTTTTCTACTAATTAATCTTGTTTAGCTTAAATAAATTCAATAAAATTATTGAACTAGATTTAATCTGAAATATTTTTTTTAGAGATCGTGTTGCATTTATATTTTAAAAAATTAAGAGACTGGAGTAAATATTGAGACTGGTTCTAAATATTTACTCTTAAAAGGATGTCGAAAACTAAAATTAAGGTTAAATTAGGAGTTGTGTAATTTCACCATAAACTCAGTAAATCAGCTATTGTTGATTTCTACTGTAATTAACATATTCTTAAGTTTATTTACTCAGCGATTCTTTCCAGACTTAAATATAAATAGTTATGCGCCATTAGTGCGTCAAACCATACCTAAGCCAAAAACTAAGCATTAATACTTATGAAAGACAACTCCCCGAAAGACAATAAAAAACTGCTGCTCATAGATGACGATCCCAACTTAATTTTACTGGTAAAAGACTACCTTGAATTTAGAGGCTACAACGTAGATACGGCTGAAAACGGTCGAGAAGCCTTAGAACTTCTGGATAATCTGGTTCCAGACATGATTATTTGTGATGTAATGATGCCAGAAATGGACGGATACACTCTGGTTAAGCATATTCGCCAAGAGCCTGTAACTAATCGTATTCCTGTGTTGTTTCTTTCTGCTAAAGGGCAAAGTCAAGATCGAGTTAAAGGTCTGAACGAAGGTGCTGATGTATATATGTCTAAACCTTTTGAACCAGAAGAATTAGTTGCTCAGGTAGAGTCTTCCCTCAAGCAAATCAAACGTTGGGAAAGTGGTCGCCCCAAAGGTCTTGATGGCGCACCAACTATTGTTGTTCCCCACAACGTTGAATTAACGCCAACAGAAAGCAAAGTGGTTCAACTAGTAGCCAAAGGCATGGCAAATCGTGAGATTGCTCTTCAATTGAACGTTAGTCAGCGAACTATTGAAAGCCATGTTTCTAACATGCTCAACAAAACAAGTTTAAATAACCGTACCGAATTGGCAAGGTGGTCGATTGAAAGCAGTATGGTATAGGGGTAAGAGTTTGATTAGGTATGTAATCTTAAAAAAAATCCCAGTTAGTTAAATAGTCTGCTATTATATATTTCTAGTGCTGGCGTAGCTCAGTTGGTAGAGCAGCTGATTTGTAATCAGCCGGTCGCAGGTTCAAGTCCTGTTGCCAGCTTCAGAAATAGATTTAGTTTAGATGGGCAAACATAGTTGTACAATTGACAGTTGTACTTTGCTGAACAGACTGTGATTGAACGCTACACTCTGCCCGAAATGGGCGAAATTTGGACTGATAACTATAAACTCAAAACCTGGCTACAGGTAGAAATAGCAGTCTGCGAGGCACAAGCAGAGCTTGGTTATACTCCTCAAGCAGCCGTTGATGAGATCAAAGCGAAAGCTAATTTCGACCCCCAAAGGGTACTAGAAATTGAAGCTGAAGTGCGTCATGATGTAATTGCCTTTTTAACCAATGTTAATGAATATGTTGGTGATGCAGGAAGATATATTCATTTAGGCTTGACTAGCTCTGATGTTTTAGATACAGGACTAGCACTACAAATGGTAGTTAGTCTGAATCTGATTTTAGAGCGTCTCGAAGAATTAATTCAGGCAATTCGTTATCAGGCACAGCAGCATCGCTATACCGTAATGGTTGGGCGATCGCATGGTATTCATGCCGAACCGATTACTTTTGGCTTTAAGCTGGCTGGTTGGTTAGCGGAAGTATTGCGTAATCGCGATCGCCTCGTCAGATTGCGTAAAGAGATTGCCGTAGGTAAAATTTCTGGTGCTGTCGGTACTTATGCCAACGTAGATCCGCAGATTGAAGCGATCGCCTGTCAAAAACTAGGTTTAGAACCCGATTGTGCTTCTACCCAGGTAATTTCTCGCGATCGCCATGCCGATTATGTGCAGCAACTAGCTTTACTTACCGCCTCGATCGAACGTTTTGCTGTTGAGATTCGCAATCTCCAGCGTACGGATGTTCTGGAAGTAGAAGAATTCTTTGCTAAAAACCAAAAAGGCTCGTCAGCCATGCCTCACAAGCGTAATCCCATCCGTTCGGAGAGATTAACGGGAATGGCGCGGATTGTTCGCGGCAACGCTGTAGCTGCCTTAGAAAACGTCGCCCTGTGGCACGAACGAGATATCTCTCATAGTTCCGTCGAACGGGTAATTTTACCTGATAGCTGTATTCTGACTCACTTTATGCTCAAAGAGATTACTGGCTTGGTGAAAAACCTGCTGGTATATCCTGAAAACATGAAGCGTAATATGAATGTCTATGGTGGAGTAATCTTTAGCCAGCGAGTTATGCTTACTTTGGTCGAAAAAGGCATGAATCGTGAAGAAGCCTATCGAGTAGTCCAAGGATGCGCTCATGAAGCCTGGAACAAAAGCGAGGGCGACTTCCGTAAATTAATTTCTCAGTCTGAAACTGTGATTAAGACTTTATCCACCGAAGAGATTGATAGCTGCTTCGATCCCAATCATCATCTGAAAAACTTAGATGAAATTTATCAAAGATTGGGTATTTAATTATCGTCGGGGTAAACATCCTAAAGGATTAGCTAACGCGTCGCCGTTTGCCCCGATCAGAAATCTGGCTAAAACTGGTCAAATTTGGCGATCGCGAATAGATCGGGTCATGATGACGACGATTATCTTGGCGATCGCCATTTGCTTAATGGTCGCAATTTCTCATCAGGCTGTCCATTCACAACCCCAAGACACTTCTAACCTACCTCCAGCAAAAGTTCATGCTTTACCTCAGTCTTTAGCCACCTGGAAACAAAACAACCAGGGAAATTACTTTAACGAGATTAAATCAACGCCTTTAGGATATCTAGTGTGGTCACAGTTTCCGCTGAAGATATATATAGACTCTGTACCGCCAGAAAATACCGCAGCCAATCAGCGTTTTCAGCAGTGGACAGAGACAGCCAGAAAAGCGATCGCCGAGTGGAACGTTTATTTACCTCTACAAGAAGTATCAGCAAGAAATACAGCCGATATCTTAGTATTGCGATCGCAACCAGAAAGAGCGGTCAAGTTGAATCCTAATACTGGACTGTATGAAATTCCCCGAGCAGTTTCCGCCCAAACCAACTACAAATTTTATTTAACAGCAAATCCTGTGGCGATCGCTTTACGCATGACGATCCAGGTAAGCCCAAATTTTACGGGAGTATCTTTATTAGCTACCATGCGCCATGAATTAGGTCATGCACTAGGAATCTGGGGACATAGCCCAAAAGCAGAAGATGCTCTCTATTTCTCCCAGGTAAGCAATCCCCCAGCTATTTCTGAACGAGATATTAATACTCTGAAGCAAATTTATCAGCAACCAACTAGATTAGGCTGGAAAATTCAGTAGAGCCAAAAGCGATCGTTTATACCATATCCGAAGGCGTATTCTTTAGGGCTTTTTGCCATATTGAGCCAAAAAAATCTACAATAATCTACAATGTAGATACTTATTTTAGTGAAAAACAAAGATGTCAACAGTTGCCAAGTGGGGAAATAGTCTGGCAATCCGCATTCCCAAAAATTTAAGCGATCAAATCAACTTGAAAGAAGGAATGACTGTTTCAATTAAAGTGACGGAAAATAATCTAGTCATTACTCCTGAAAAACTAAAATACACTCTCGCAGAATTACTAGCAGGAGCAAACAGCGAAGATTTTAGTGGTGAATACGATTGGGGCAAGGTAGAGGGTGAAGAAATTTGGTAGTGCAGAATATATACCCCACCGTGGAGATATAGTTTGGTTAGATTTTAATCCCCGTACTGGTAGAGAACAAGCGGGACATCGCCCTACTATTATCATATCGCCCCAACAATTTAATTCTATGTCTTCTCTTGCTTTTGTCTGCCCAATTACCAGCAGAATTAAAGGATTTAGCTTTGAAGTTTTGTTGCCAGAAGAGATGCAAACAAAAGGAGTAGTTTTAATTCATCATTTCAGAAGTATTGATTGGCAAGCCAGAGAAATTAAGTTCATTGAAGAAGCACCGCCTTTGGTAATCGAAGAAATTTGTGCCAAGTTAGAGCCTCTAATTCTATATTGATTAAAACATCTTTTAAAAGCTTATAGCCACTTCAAAGTTGAGATCTAAGATTTAGATCCTTGACAAAGGATATAATATTCTTAACAATTGTTGCCCAGTGTATTCCATGCCCGCAGAACTCCAGACTGAAATCGAACAGGCTGTATCCAGCCGTCGTAACTTTGCGATTATTTCCCACCCTGACGCGGGAAAGACTACCCTCACAGAAAAGCTTCTACTTTACGGGGGCGCAATTCATGAAGCGGGGGCGGTTAAAGCCCGACGAGAACAGCGCAAAGTGACATCTGACTGGATGGAAATGGAACAACAAAGGGGTATTTCGATTACCTCTACAGTGTTGCAGTTTATCTATAATCAGTTTCAGATTAACCTTTTAGATACTCCTGGACACCAAGATTTTAGTGAAGATACTTATCGAACCTTGGCTGCTGCGGATAATTCCGTGATGCTGATTGATGCTGCTAAAGGTTTAGAGCCACAAACTCGCAAGCTGTTTGAAGTTTGTCAGTTGAGATCGCTACCTATTTTTACTTTTGTCAATAAACTAGATCGTCCTGGTCGAGATGCTTTTGAGCTGATTGACGAGATCGAGCAAGAACTCGGTTTGCAGACTTATGCTGTAAATTGGCCGATCGGTATGGGCGATCGCTTTAAGGGTGTGTTTGACCGTCGGCAAAGGAAGATACACCTGTTTGAAAGACGTTCTCACGGTAGCAAAGCGGCTCAAGATACAGTAATTGAATTAGGAGATCCGCAAATTGAGGATTTACTCGAACCAGAGCTTTATTACCAGCTCAAAGAAGAATTAGAAATCCTCGATGAAATTGGCATGGATTTTGATTTAGAGCAGGTTCATGCAGGGAAAATGACGCCGATTTTCTTTGGTAGCGCCATGACTAACTTTGGGGTAGAGCTATTCCTTAAAGCCTTTTTAGAGTATGCCCAACCGCCCGAATCCCACAACTCATCGATTGGCGTAATTGAGCCTACCTACGAGGAATTTACGGGGTTTGTGTTTAAACTTCAGGCAAACATGGATCCCAAACATCGCGATCGCGTGGCATTTGTGCGCGTCTGTACTGGTAAGTTTGAAAAAGATATGACGGTACAACACGCTCGTACAGGGAAAACAGTCCGTCTATCTCGTCCCCAAAAGCTATTTGCTCAAGGTAGAGAATCGTTGGATGAGGCTTTTCCTGGGGATATTATTGGTCTCAATAATCCTGGTGTATTTGCGATCGGCGATACCATCTATAACGGTAAGAAGATTGAATACGAAGGTATACCCTGTTTTTCCCCCGAAATATTTGCTTACTTGAAAAACCCTAACCCATCTAAATTTAAGCAGTTCCAAAAAGGCATTAAAGAATTGCGTGAAGAAGGAGCAGTGCAGGTCATGTATTCTACTGATGAATTCAAACGCGACCCCATTTTAGCTGCGGTAGGACAACTACAAATCGAAGTAGTTCAGTTTCGGATGCAAAATGAATACAACGTCGAAACTACTACTGAACCTTTACCCTATAGTGTGGCACGCTGGGTACATGGTGGCTGGGACGCCTTAGCCAAAGCAGGTCGGATCTTTAATGCGATCGCCGTTAAGGATAATTGGGGTAGACCAGTTCTGTTATTTAAGAATGAGTGGAATCTACGCCAAATTGAACAGGATACTCCTGAATTAGAGTTAAAGTCGATCGCTCCTGTGGGTGCAGGTATACAACCAGACTAATGATTACTGATTACTGATTATTTGCGAAGCGCGAAAAAGCGTTGGCGGGGTTCTCCTCAGTGCGGCAAGGACAAGCCCCGCTTGAGCTTATTGAGCAAGAAGCTTATGCTAAAGCAATAGCTACGCATATGGGTAGAAATAGATGTTTGTCAGAAAAGCCTTGATGTTTATCTCCGTCCATCATCAAAGTTATTTCAAGTAACAAATGATGAAGTAGGCATCAACAACCTAGTTCAAACTCTAAAAAATATTCAACCAGAATTAATTGTACTCGAAGCCACAGGAGGGATGGAAGGCGATCGCTATTAATGAAGATTGGCAACTAATTAACCAATTTTTAAATGAATTCATTAATACCTAAACATCAAAAAAACTTTGATGTCAAATTGCGATGTACGAAAATCTAAGAAATTTTAATTTAGCGATCGCGAAGCTAGTGCCGTGGCATACCGCTTCGCATAAAGGCATCGCCTTTTAAAACAGATTAAACTTGACAATCAAGATAATCGCTTTAGGGCAAATGGTATAGCTTAGATCAGCAACGCCAAAAATTTGTTAGCCTAGAAGTCAGATTTAACTTTGGCATGACTCGATCCTTGAATTTTATTGTTATTGATACGGAAGGGCGAAGAGAATTAACCGAAATTGCAATTATCAATAGCCAAGGAAAATTGATCTATGAAGCTTTTAACCAAGAATACTTTAGGTATAACCATCAAGGAAGATCTTATCAGCCACTAACCAAAATTTTAGCTGATTTTATGGCGATCGCCGAAGGTAAAATATTAGTATTTCATCATGCAGAACACGATTTAGCTGTCTTAAAGAGAAGTTTTAACCAAGTTGCTTTACCTTTTCCTGATTATCGGCAGATATATTGCACCTATAGACAGGCTCAAAGAGTTTTAGCTGCTTCTAGTTATTCTTTGGAATATTTGGCTAAAAAACTCAATCTCAAAGTAAATCGCCAGTATTTTAATCGTGAACAAGCCCATGTAGCTCGTTATGATGCTCAGTTTACCTACCAACTATATTTAACTATTCAGCGTATGAATTTAACTACACCTCAAGTCAATCCCTTTGGTAGCAGTCGTGTTGATAACCCCTTTCAGACTCATCCCGACAATAGTAATATTTATCACTCTCAGTACAATACCCTAGAGTCGGTAATTGACGATATTAAATACGATCAAAATCATCAAAGTAAAGGCGCAGTAATTATTGGTCAACCTGGTACGGGAAAAACTCATTTAATCATGCGTTTGGCTCAACAAAGACTGAAGCTTAACCGTTTGTTATTTATTCCCTGTCCTAATGACGCTAATACGATTAAATATCATACCTACAGCAGCATCTTAGAATCGCTAAACAGGACAATTCCAGGGACGGGATTTAATCAACTAGAATACTTCTTGGCTAATACTTTTGTTGGCATTATTAAATCGACCAAGATCGACACCCAGAGAATACAAGCTATTTTAGCTAAAATCCAAGACGATCCCCTTAAGCTTTATGAAATACTTGGGGGAGAAGGTACTCAAGCCAGAAGAAATAACTGGGACTATATAGAGAAATTTACTAGCGACTGGTGGTTTAAACAGTATGGCGCAGTGGGTTATGCTCCAGAGATTATCAAAGGAATTGTCAAATTTTGTCGTTACTCCGATCCTGGCTATAAACAGCTCATCAAAAAATGGCTGGCAGCGGATGAATTAGCACCAGAAGAACTTGATAAAATTGGCTTGAACAGTTGGCATGATGAGATCAGTAAAGAAGACTTTTCCCTAGATGCGATCGCTGTTTTTGGTAAATTATCTCTCCTCCATGAACCGCTAATCATTGTTTTTGACCAGCTAGAAATGTTGGGATTAGAGCATAATCGCTCTATTTTGCTTAATTTTGGGGAAGCTGTCAAGGAAATATTTACTAGAGTTCCCCATAGCTTAATTATCCTCAATTTGTTTCCTCATCGATGGCAACAGCTACAGCAAACTTTTGATGGCTCAATTATCGATCGCATTTCTCAATATCAAGTTTTCCTTCAAGCGCCGACTGAAGCCCAAATTCAAGAAATCTTACAGTTAAAGGCTCAAGCCGTAGGTTCTGATTTGACTAACCTCTTTACGCCATCAGAAATAGCTAAAATAACCCAGGACAAAGTTTCTATTCGTGCAGTCTTGAACTATGCAGCCGAGTATTTTCGTTACAAGTATAAAAATATTCCCTTCCCCACTCGACAAACTGCGATCGCCAGCGAGGAAGATGTTAAAGTGCAATTAGACTCTGTTATTATCTCTAGATTAGATCAACTAGAGTCACGGCAGCATAAATTAGAACAGCTTCTCAGCAATATTGCCCAAGCATTTAATCGCTTTGTTGTAACTCCACCAGAAACTCAAACAATTAATCAAACGAACGTCACGCAGCCAGATTTAATTGATTCTCCCCCCAACTTAGAAAAGACTCTAGAAGCAAAAGTGCGAGATTATTTGGCAACTCAGCAAGAAATATTAGAGCAAGACTACCATGAGGCGGAAATTCTGCTCGATGAGAAAGATATCGGCAAATTACAGGATATTATCGAAGCTTTCAAGCAGATAACGGAACTAGAAACCGATATTATGCCAACTAAAAGAGTCTTTCCACCCCATCGCCTAATCAGCAATAAAAACCTCTGCATCGGGTTTCTCAGTAGCTGCAAAGGAAACCAATTTACCTCTCGAATACAAAATTTTAATGCAGCGGTGGCGACTACAGAACAAATTAAATTTATCCTCTGGCGTGATACTAGAAGCGATGTAATTTCACCGAAAACTATTGGCAGCAAAGAAATAGACAAACTTAACCAGACAAAAAACGGTGAGTTTAGGAATTTTACTCGGAATGACAGAATTACCTTTGAAGTTTTATATAAATTTGTCAGCGATGTTTACAATCAGGATCTAGATATCGATCTGGAGACAGAATTCCAGCCTGCAATCAAAATAGCGGGGGATTATTTCCAAGACTATTGGCTGATGCAAGCAATATTGTAATACCAATTCTTTATAACAATGCACTAAATTAAATTCAACCCCTTTGCGTCTTGGCGTCTTGGCGCGAGATTTTAACTTAAAATATTAAGTGCAACCTCAAGAAGAAATGGTATAACTTAGGGATTTGGGGAGATTAGGGACAAAAAAGCGAGAAAATTAGTGTTAGTGACGACAGGCTCAAACAAAAAGGATGCTGCGAACAACATCCCTTGTAACAATATGCCGAAAAATATTTTAAAGTTATTTTATCTGCCAGCGATTTTATAGTTTGTTGGGCTGGCGTTATTTATATCTGTATTTATATTCAAATAATAATCTGCTGGAAATCAATGGGCTGTGATCCTTAGCACCTGAAAACCCGATCTGCTAACGGCTAGAATTGACCAAGGCTCAGAGTTGAATTTCATTATGGTCAAGAGTAAGCAGTAAACATGGTAAACATGAAGGAAAAAGTTCTAAAACTTGGTGATGATATCAATACCGATGATCTTATTCCTGCTCATCGTAGTACTAATCCAGATCCCGAACATCAGAAACATTATGTCCTAGAACACATAATTGGTATCGATACATTATTAAATTATCAAGTAATAGAAGCAGGAGAGAACTTTGGCTGTGGTTCGAGTCGGGAATATGCACCCATCGCTATTAAAGCAGCAGGGATTAAATTAGTTCGCGCTCGTTCTTTTGCCGAGATTTTTTATCGTAATAGTATTAATATTGGTCTGGCTTTAGAAATTATTGGCTCAAGTCAAGATAACCCAGTAGTCAAAGCTATTACCGCAGCGGGGGGATTAACCGCTTTTAATCAACAACGATTACAGAACCAGATTTCTGTTCCTCAAAGTAGTACTGCATCTCGCTCGATGACTATGGCGGAGAAAATGCTAGCCAAGGCTTCTGGTAATGATTATGTACAACCTGGGGAGGTAGTATTTGCCCAGGTAGATTTAGCCTTGTCCCATGATGCGATCGCTGCTCCTGTATTTGAGCTATTTAGAGCTAATTTTGGCAAAAATACCCAAATTTGGGATTCCAACAAGGTTGTTCTCGTTGCCGATCACTTTATTCAAGTTAATGATATCCGAGTCGATCCTCAAGCTACTAAGTTGTATCAAGATATGGTGGATTTTGCCCATCACTATGACTGTAAGTTATTTGATTTAATATCTCCTGGGGAAGCATCAGGAATCTGTCATGTTTTGTTACCAGAACAAGGTTTAATCCACCCAGGCATGATTATTGCAGGAACTGATTCTCATAGTTGCACCTATGGCGCATTTGGTAGCTTCTCCACGGGGGTAGGTACTACCGACATGGCAAATATCTTAGCTACGGGGGATATGTGGCTGCGTGTCCCTGGTACAATCGTCTTTGAGCTTGGGGGTATCTTACCCGAAGGTATTAGCGCCAAGGATATTATGCTCTTTATTCTGGGTCAAATCGGCTGTCAGGGTGCAATTGGTAAAGTGTTGGAGTTTCGAGGCAATATCATCGAACAGCTATCAATTGATGAACGGATGACGTTGAGTAATATGGCGGTGGAGTGTGGCGCAATGTGCGGTTTAATTGTTCCTGATGCTGTTACCGCTGGATATCTGCAAGCTAAAAATGCCTCTGAATATATCCCCGTAGTCGGCGACGAAGATGCGACGTATGACTCTATTTATCAATTCGATCTGAGTAATCTCGAAGCCCAAATCGCCTGTCCTCCCAAGCCAGATAATGTAGTTAATCTGAGTAAGTTACCAGACACGCCAATCACCCTGGCATTTATTGGCTCTTGTACTGGGGGAAAACTTAGCGACTTAGCCCAAGCTGCTGCGATACTCAAAGATCGTCAGGTAAATCCTAATGTGCAGATGTATGTTGTTCCAGCTTCTCAACTAATCCGACAGCAAGCAGAAGAATTAGGCTATTTTGAGATTTTTGCTCAGGCTGGAGTACAGATTCTCAAGTCTGGTTGCGGTGCTTGTATCAATTCTGGAAAAGGAGTTTTGGGCAAACAAGAAATAGGTATCTATGCCACTAATCGCAATTTTACAGGACGCACAGGAGATCCGACAGGCAAAAATTATCTAGCTTCTCCTAGAGTAGTCAGTATTTCCGCTGTTAATGGCAAAATAAGCGATCGCTTTTAAAAGTAGAATTTATCTGCTTCATTTGGGCAACAATGCTATGAACAAGAAAACAAATCGCTATGAATAAGTTAAAGTATTTTGATTACAAGTTTGAAACTAAAGTAGATAAAATCACAACAGAAATAATTTTGGACGATTTATCTTCAAAAGTAGATTTTGAAATAAGATTGAACTAGACAAAAAAATTTAAGTGCGATCGCTATGCACTTTAACCGAAAATAATGTCGCTTCTAAATTAACACGATGAAGACTGTAGATATGACTTAGTAAATAATGGTATCAGCTTAACACCAATCTTTTTTAGATTTTCTATACCCAAACTTTCTCGATCAATTACACACACAGCTTGCTCGATAGTTGCACCTAATTCTCTTAACTGACTTACCGCATCAATAACCGCACTACCAGAAGTAACCACATCTTCTATAATCAGTATCCGTTTACTTTTGACTTCTCCTCCTTCAGCTAATTTACAAGTTCCATAGGTTTTAGCTTTTTTTCTCACAAAAACCAAAGGTATACCTGTCTGCAAAGATAAAGCTGTAGCTATGGGAATGCCACCCATTTCTAATCCAGCAAGGGTGTCTATATTTTCAGGAATTAGAGCAACAAGTTGACGGGCAATTTCAAAGAGCAATTTTGGTTGTGCTTCAAAAAGATATTTATCAAAATACTCAGTTGCTTGTTGTTGCGATCGCAGAATAAAATTACCTTTAATATTTGATATCTGGTAAATTTCTTTTGCTAAAGTCAGTTTATCCATAATTAGTTTGAGCTTACTTAACAATCTTTTGTAAGTATATTTAAATATCTGCTTATGTATATGGCATGATTTTATGTGAACCTTGGCTGAACCTATCTTCATGTTACAATGAACCTGTACAGCTTTGTGTCAGAATATGTTTCCTATATCAGATTCGATTGCTTATACTAACGCCCGAAACGGATTAGCATCTCTACTTGAAAGGGTCACCCAACACTCAGAAATTGTTGTAATCAATCGCCGAAACAAACCAGATGTAGCTTTAATTAGCAAAAAAGAGTTAGATAGTTTATTAGAAACAGTTTATCTATTGCGTTCTCCTGCCAATGCTCAAGAGCTATTTAAAGCAATAGATGAGTCTAAGCAAATGGATGATTCGGCAGTTGAACCTCAATCTCTTAATGATTTGTGTGAGGATTTGGGCATTGTCCGAGAGTAAAGTTTGGTGTCCTATTTTTACTCCTACTTTCCGAGAGCATCTTTTGTGGTGGGCAAAGAAAGATCCTGCTAAAGTTAATAAAATTTTAGATTTGGTAGAGGCAATTTGCGAATCACCATTTCAAGGCATTGGTAAGCCAGAACCTCTCAAATATCTCGATAACAATCTTTGGTCGCGGCGGATTAATTTAGAGCATCGATTGGTTTACCGTCTTAAGGATAATCGCATCTACTTTTTACAATGTCGTTATCATTATTGACAACTCTTGTTCAGCGAAAATAAGAGTTAGTGGAGAAACGAAAACCAACATAGTTTCTAACTACTTCAGTAGATTAGCGATCGCACAAGCTAACTAGCAAAACAATTATCATTTATAGACTTCTTTTCTTTTTCATAATGTTTTGAATTCATGCTTTAAATTCATTTAAAAAATTTTGCTTGAGTATCCTAGGATTACCAGTTAAAACTTGAGCAATATATTTTTTCAATAACTTAGCTTCAAGATTTGCCAAATTAAAGCTGGATTGCTGTTGTTGATAGTTATCATTAACTAAAACATAAATTTCTAACTGATTATTGAGCCAAAACCAAACTTCTTTGACTCCTAATTTCTGATATTTTTTTAAATCATCAGTACCACCACTGCTAAAAACTACTTCTACCGCTAAATCAGGAGTTGGTTTTAAATTATTAAAGCAAAAGCTAGTATCAGGTTCTTTGCCCACTTGTTTGTTCTGATCCTTGCAAGTTGTTGAGCCTGTAGGGTAATAATCTAAATTAAAGATATCGCAATAGGTAACTATTAATAAAAAAATAAAATCTTTAATTACTTCATGATTTTGACTAGGAGACATGAGAGTAATTACTCCTGCTAAAAAAGATGTCCGATAGCCCAAATATTCCGCTGTAGTAAACTTTTCATAATCCTCCCAAGTCATACCCGAAAAGCTTAAGGTACGATCTTGTTTTAAAAAATACTCTTGGTTAATTGGTAGTCGATCATCGATTAGCATAACCACAAATTGTTCGATCTTATCGAGTTCTATTCTAATATTTTTCAATCAACTAATAAATTGTCAATTAAAACAGGCACAGGTTAGCTGTGTTGGCGGTATCGCGAGAAAAAGAGCCAACCAACATAAACAAACATCAACTGTTAATGAGTTGTTAACGTTTGGAGTTTAACTTTAAAACGAGAGTTTCTCCACGGCGTGGTTCTAGAAGCAGAACGTGCAGAATAACTTGAAGAAAACTTACAGCGAATTTCAGTTGGATATTACCCATTACCCATTACCCATTACCCATTACTTCGATAAATTAAATTAATGTGTCTACTCAATTGAAAACTGCTGTAACTCCATCTCACGCCAAAATCTAGCTGGATTTTTTACTCAATTTTTTGCTTAAATACATTCAATATGAACGTTAATCGTCGTAATTTTTTGCTTTTTTTAGGTGCTACCGCTGGAACGTTAACTTCTAGTCTCTGGGACAATCAAGGTGAAGCAAGATCCCTGACTGTAGGCGAAAATTTATCATCATTAGCCCATAATAGCTCCAGTTTAGGCTTTCAGCCGATTAAAATGGCTCTACCTTTAGACGTAGATCGACTATCTATTGCTCAACAAATCAAGAATTATGCCAGTTATCAAGTACAAGATGATTTAGTCTTACCAGAAGGCTTTACTTATGATCTGCTCGCTGTCTGGGGCGATCGCGTGGGGGATTCTCGCTTTGGTTACAACAATGACTATCTATCCTTAATAGAGACTACTCCTGGTGAAGGTTATTTGACAGTTAATTTTGAATACATCAGTGGTGGCATATGGATGCAAAGTTATTCTGCTGTAATTGGAGAAGAACTTCCTGTTGCGGAATTACTTGCTCTAGCTAAACCTGTGGGTGAAGAGGAAGAAGAAGCTGTATTTATAGTTGATGCTTTAAGCTTAAAAGATGATGATCCGATCAAAGAAAAAATTAGCAAAATTTCTCGCCAAGGTTTGATCGATCAAGGATTGGGAGTAATTTCGGTTAAGCGTAATCCAGAAGGTAAATGGTCACGGACATTCTCAGATTTAGACCGTCGAGTTACAGGAATTTCTGGTTTAGATAATCCCGCTCAAGCGCTTAAATCTACTGGTGCAGCGGTGGCAGTGTTTAAGAAGCCGAATAAATTGGGTTACGAAGATGGTTTAGGCGATCGCATTATTGGTACATTTCAAAATTGTGCTGGAGGGACAACTCCTTGGGGAACAGTTCTCAGTGCGGAGGAAAATTTTCAAGATCAAGTTCCCGAACCAGTCATGGCGGATGGTTCAGCTTTAAATCCCCGTGAAACTCCCTTTTTAATTTCGGCTTTAGACGTTGACGGCAGAGCAAATGTATTTGGTTTAGCAGGGAATAAATACGGCTGGATGGTGGAAATCGATCCCGCCAACCGTGATGACTACGGAACCAAACACACTTGGCTGGGACGCTATCGTCATGAAGCTTTCGCTACTAGAGCGGTAAAAGATAAAAATTTGGCTGTCTATTCAGGATGCGATCGCCGTGGCGGACACCTGTATAAGTTTATTAGTGAGGGAAAAGTAGTTAATCCCCAAGATAAAGCCAACTCTCGTTTATTTGAAGCAGGAATGCTCTACGGTGCCAAACTAGATCCCAACGGTACGGGAACTTGGATTCCCTTAAGTCCTGATACCTTGATTAATCCCATCTCTCCCAGTGAGGTAGTTGGAGGAATGGTGCTTATGCCCAATAGCGATCGCACTGTGGGAGGCTTTACGGAAGTGACGACAGAGGAACAATTGCAGCCCTTAATTAATCAGTTCAAGACTCTAGGAGATCTATATCAGGGTAACAGTCGCGAAGAAATCCAAGGAGCGATTCTGATTGATGCTCACTTTGCAGCCAGCGCAGTAGGTGTTACTAATACATCTCGCCCAGAAGACACGATTATTAACGATGAAGGTACTTTGTTTGTTGCTTTTACCTCTGGTGCTGCCGACGAGGAAGGAGGGCCAGATAAGACAATTTTTGTGGGCCCAGGTGGTGAGACTGACTACGAATATGGCTGGATTATGAAGCTAGATGAAGATAATCGCGATCCTGCTGCCCTTAGTTTTACCTGGAGTATGTTAGCCACAGGCGGAGAAGTTGCTAAAGGTGGTGCGGGTTTTGCTAATCCTGATAACTTAACTCTCGATAAGTCTGGTAACCTCTGGATAGTAACGGATATGTCTACAAGCAAGCATAATCAACCCGTTCCTAGCCGAGTAGAAAACGGCGAAACCTTAACAGGTAGCGACTTAACGGGGGTATTTGGTAATAACTCCATGTGGTATATTCCCCTGTCGGGAGACGATGTAGGCAAAATCTATCCTTTTGCGATCGGCCCAATGGAGTGTGAATGTACTGGTTTGACCTTTGACAATGACAATAACAGCCTCTTTCTGGCAATTCAGCATCCAGGAGAAGAAAATGGTATTCGTCAAGATATGGCAACAGAAACTAGAGACTTTGAATTACTGGCTACAGATGGCACAGTGTTTAAACAGCGACGACAAGTGCCTTTAGGTTCAAATTGGCCAAGTGGAAAAGTCAATCAACCTCCTTTACCTGGAGTAGTAGTAATTCGGAAAGTCAACGGCACAGAAATAGTCTAGTGATCTGTCAATGTTTAATTGAGGGGTAAGAATGAGTAATGAGTAACGAGTAATGAGTAATGGGTTTATTTTTCTTTCGCTTTTAGTTTATTAATTATCCAAGTAAGAATTTTAATTATTCTCTTAGTTTCTTCTAAGAGCAAAGTAAATTTTTTCAACGGGACAATCTCAGTTAACTTGTAATAAGTAGTATTTTACCTATTACTTATTACCCCTTACTTATTACCTAAAACAAATACTAGGCTTGATTACCCAGGAATTTTGGTTGACATGTTGCCGATTAAATACAGGATGAAGGTAGAAATAGAAAACCAAGTTACAATCTTGCCAAATGTAGTTCGATCTTTGTACACAGATTTAAACTGCATGACTATCATATAACCCCAGCTAGCTATCATTGACAATCCCAATAACAACAAAATCCCCGTCATTTTTAACTCCGCTAACAATAAAAACTATCTTCATATAGTCTTTTCCTATAAGAAAAATAGGTCATCATGAAATTGAATTCAAAAACTATATTGATTTAATAGTATACGTCTGAGGGGGATTAGCTTCGGTCAAAATTACTAGTTTGTAGTATTGAAATGATGATAATCATGACTACAATTCAGTTCAATTCGGCGATAAAATTTCCAAGTGCTTATGTAGTGGGGCAATAGTGTTAGCGGCGATCGCTCCACTGGCAGCCACCGCAGGAATACCAATCCCAGGGAAGGTTGAATCACCACAGCAGAGTAAGCCTGATAGAGGTGTAGTTGAGCCAGGGAATAAGGCTTTGCCCGCCCGATGTGCAGGGCCATAAGTACCGTGATGACGACGAAGATAACGCTGATGAGTTAGAGGTGTACCAACTAAAGTTAGTTCTACGCGAGCGCGAATATCGGGGATAACTCGTTCTAACCCTTGCCACATAACTTCAGCACGTTCTTGTTTAAGTTGCTGATAAGCCTCGCTACGACGATCCATTCCTGCCCAAAGTTGATAGGGTTCATTACCAGGAGTATAAACGTGAATCCCATGTTTACCAGCAGGAGCAAGGCTGGGATCTAAGACAGAGGGGATAGACATCACAATTACATTCTGCGGGGCAGTAATACCTAGATCCCAATCATTGACCACAATGTAATGACATTCAAGATCTTCTAATCCTGTAGCATCGATACCCAGATGGAGATGCATAAAGCTTTCACATTCTGGAGTATTAACTCTTTCTCGTACAAAACTTGGTGGTAATACGCCTTCAGGAATTAAAGATAAAGTGTCCCAAATTGAGGCATTAGAAACTACTGCTTTATTTACCCTGATTTCTTTGCCGTTACGCAAACGCACGCCTACAGCACGATTACTTTCCACTAAAACCTGCTCTACGTGGGCATTATAAATAATTTCGCCACCTCGTTTAGTTAGCCCCCGCACTAAAGCATCCACGATCGCCCCACTACCCCCCATAGGATAATCTAGTTGCACCCCTGGCTTATACCATTCGGCAAACATAAATGCCATTTCCGCCCCCACAGTACCATCGGCAGGTAAACCAGACAGCAGGAAACTCAGCAGATCCAGCCAGTTACGAATAAACGGATCGCTAACAACCCCGTCCATAATCTTACTAAACGGCCCTGTCATCCGCAAAATATTAGGTAGATGCCGAAGAGTATTCGGTAAATATTGACCCATACTAATTGCTGCCCCCAAATCGAAGCGCATTGCCAAAGGAGGCAAAGCATTAACTGCGATCGCTAAGGGCTTCATTTCTGCCTGAAGTTTACGCCATTGAGCGATCGCCGACTCACCCCGAAATTCTCGCAACACCTCGCAAAAATGATCCGCGCCTACGTAAGCGTTAAAATCTCCTTCAGGTAGCCGACAACCCCAGACATTGTAGTTTGCCCATTCTAAGTCTTCGTCAATGGCATCTAGCAACTGACGCAAAGGATTATTAGTCGGGCTAGAAGACAAGCCTGAATATAAAGATGGCCCTGAATCAAATTTATAGCCATCTCGTTCAAAACTATGGGCAGCACCTCCCGCAATAGAATGACTCTCGCATACCATCACCCGATAACCATACTTTGCCAACAGCGCAGCACAGCATAAACCCCCAATCCCGCTACCAATTACGACTACATCTATTGCTTGACTCATTACTGATAATGGATTAATGAAAATTTAATTAACAATACAAATTAATAGACTTCATCATGAGTACCGATATCTAACAAAATAATCAATGTTTCATTAATTTCTTGCTCTTTTTCAATCGCAAAAATAATGCGACAGTCATACCCACAAGAACAAGACAATAAATCAGCTAATTTGCCATCTAATTTATGAGTTCCCAAAGCAGGATCTAAAATATCTTCAGACAGTTTAATAATTACATTTTCGATTTTTGCCTGTAGTTTTGGATTACGGCGAGTAAATTTACGAAATGCTCGTTTAAATTTACTCGATATAACGATTTTACTCATTATTCATGCTGGATAAATTCTCGTAGTTCAGAGATCGCTTCCGTTGCAGTTTGAATTTTGAGCTTACCTGTTTTAAATTCAGCTAGTGATAATTTCGCATCTTGAGCAATCTCATTTCTACGTTGTTCCATTAGCCGACGTTGTAATATTTGCAGCAACATTTCTTGTTGTTCTAGGGGCAAATTCATTGCTTGATCTAAAATTTGAGCTAAATTGGTCATTATGTTTTAATCTCTGACATTCAATTAATCTACACCAACAATTTCAATTATATAGAGACCAACCCTATTGTTTAAAGTGGTTGCTTGTCGGGAATACCCACGGCGCGAGGGAATTTTTTAGACGTGGCAGAATGCTTGCGGAGATAAATACAGTGACGAATGCCTTTGCTTAGAGGAGTTTCCCAACGATGAATCAGTTCAATCTTGCCGCCTAATTGAGCTGCTGCTGCTGCCAGACTTGCTGTATCTTCATCACTCCAATGTCCCCGATAAAGAACGGCTAATCCCCCTTGTTTGACAAAAGGAAGACCGTATTCAGCACAGACAGAAGGCTTACTTACTGCTCTAACTAATGCCAGATCATAGCTAGCGCGATCGCCTGGAATTCTGCCTAATGCTTCTGCTCTGGCGACTATTCCTGTCGCGTTATTGAGCTGTAGTTTGGCAATTAAATCGTTGACAAAAGTAATTTTCTTACGGGTTGAGTCGAGTAGCGTAATGCGCCAATGGGGAAAAGCGATCGCCAAAGGAATACCAGGAAACCCAGCCCCAGTACCCACGTCAATAATCTGTAGTTTATGAGCTAAAATTTCCTCTAAGCCAATTATGCCTGACAAAGAATCCCACAGATGCTTTTCCCAAAAGTCTTCAGGGGAAGTGATGCGTGTCAAATTTTGCTGGCGATTTCCCTCTAGTACCTCTTGATAAACCTGTTGAAATAGTTGCTCTTGAGTATTGTTGGGTTGCCAATTAAGAGTTTGCGACCAAACCTGGTTCATTGGAGGCAGTAAGTTGGTTTCAATTTGACTCATAGACTTATAGAATTATCGGTTCAAGGCAGTTGGCTCCATCGGTTGTAAAACGCCATGATTGATCGTCCAACAGCGATCGGCTATTTCAATTAGTTCTCCAGGATCGTGAGTTACCACCAGTAAAGTCCAATGCTGCTTTAATTTGGCTAACAGTTTGGCTAACTGAATTCGCATTGACCAATCTAACCCTGCTGTTGGTTCATCCAGCATCAGTATATTAGGCTGGCGAATTAGCTGTACTGCCAATGCTAAACGACGCTGTTGTCCTCCGCTGAGGGCGTGAGGTGATATCTGGAGAGATATCTGATCTAATCCTACCTCGCTTAAAGCATCTCTGACTCTTTTTAAGTCTAATTCGGGATGACCTAGGCGTAACTCTTCTAATACTGTCCCGCCACAAAAATGCCGTTCGGGAAACTGAAAGACTAAGCCTGCTAGCTGCTGTAGTTCTAGATTGGTTAGTTGTTTAGTACGCCAATAAATTTTACCTTTGGTCGGTTCGGCTAATCCTGCCAAGATTTCTAAGATAGTGGTTTTGCCTGAACCACTCGCCCCGACGATTAATCCTAGCTGCTGGGCTGGTAGCTCTAGGTTAATATCGTTTAGAATCGGTTGAGGAGTTGCTGGAGGATGATAAACCAGATTTTGCAGACGCAGCATAAACTTATAAACTAGAGTTTTCTTTTTTGATTATACGCACTTAGATTAAGTAACTTTTTAAACTGGATCGGGAATGATTAAATATATTATTCTAGTTTTTTAAAGCAACAAATTATTAACAATTACGTCTTTAATTCAAAATCTTACTAATAAATATTATTTGCTATATATGAATTTATTAAATCTACAGAAACAGCATAAAAAAAAGCTATTGCTCATGCCAATAACAGTAGCAATGTTATTAACTTTTGGCAGTAATTCTGCCTGGGCAAAAGATCCCTTTCGAGTAAAAAATGCTCGTGATATTGGTGAGCATACTGAAAAAGCTTTTAAAACAATTTTTCTTCAAGGAGATTATCAAACTGTTAGAAAGGAATTAAATCAGGCTAAGGTTAAAGAACCGAATGAGCCTCTAGCTTCAGCGCTGCTTGCTTCTTTGGCTTATACCGACAAAGACTGGAAGAGTATTAAACAATATGCCGATCAAACCTTATCTTCTGCTGAAATACTAAGTCAAACCGATCCTGTCAGGGGCAATCTATACCTAGGAGTAGGTCATTTTCTGACTGGAGCTTATCTTTACAAACAAGAAGGAGCGCTGCCAGCTATTAATCGACTACAGCAAGTGTTTAAGTATTTAGATCGAGCGGAAAATGCCGATCCGAACGATCCTGAATTAAACCTGATTAAAGGTTACATGGATTTATTATTGGCGGTTAATTTACCATTTTCTACTCCCGAACAGGCGATCGCTCGTTTTGAAGCCCATGCTGCGCCAAATTATTTAGTGGAAAGAGGATTAGCGGTGGCATATCGAGATCTCAATGAATATAACAAGGCGCTGAAATATGCCGATCTAGCTTTAAAAACTGCTCCTGAAAATCCAGAACACTACTACCTTAAAGGGCAAATTTTACGCAAGCTTGGTAAGCAAAAAAATAGTGTCAAAATTCTGACCGAAGCGATCGCTAATTTTGATCTAGCTTTAGCTAAATCAGCACAACTGCCTAAATTTGTCTTGGAAACTTTAGAAAAAGAACGTAGTTCTGCTCAAGAAAAAATTGTCGAAATTCAATCAGGAAAACAAAGCTAGTTGCTAGAATGATCGTTAAATAGTTATGCCTATCTATTTACTTGTCTATAGTTAAATGCTGAATTGACATTACTTAATTTTTATCATTAACTGTCACAAATTATGAGTTAATTGTAATTGATTATTAAAATCAGCCCACTTTTTATCAATACATACAATAGACTTTTTATTTGTAGATTTTTTATGAATTTTACTACCTTCTTAATTTTAGTAGCAGGATTGGTGTTACTTGTAATAGGGGCAGAGTTTTTAGTTAAAGGCTCGTCTAGACTAGCGGCAATGCTGCGGATACCCCCTCTAATTATTGGCTTGACTGTAGTAGCTTACGGCACTAGTGCGCCAGAAATGTCAGTTAGTGTTATGTCAGCGTTATCGGCAGAGGGAGCTGATATTGCGATCGGTAATGTCGTGGGTAGTAATATCTGTAATGTTTTACTGATCCTCGGTTTATCTGCGTTAATTGCGCCGTTAGGCGTTACCAAGCAAATGATTCGCTCTGATGTACCGATTATGATCGGCGTATCATTACTGCTGTTGATGTTTTCTCTCGATGGTCAACTCAGCAAAGTAGACAGTATTATCTTGTTTGTTGGTGTAGTAACATATACTCTTTCTTTAATCTATCAAAGTAGTAAACAAAGTGTAGAACAAGACGAGTTTACAGAGGAATACAGTTTATCCGAGCCAGTTACGCCAATAACTTGGGTTAAAAATACGGCATATATTATTGGGGGTTTAATTTTACTAGTTTTAGGTTCTCGCTGGCTGGTATCATCGGCGATCACCATTGCCGAATATTTTCAGGTAAGTAAACTAATAGTTGGTTTGACTATTGTCGCTGTGGGTACATCATTACCAGAATTGTTTACTTCAGTCGTCGCTAGCTACCGTGGGGAAACAGAGATCGCTGTCGGTAATGTTTTAGGTAGCAATATTTTCAATATCTTAGCGGTGTTAGGTATATCAGGAATAGTCGCACCCAACGGTATTAAAGTCAGTCCAAGCGTGATTAGTTTTGATCTTCCAGTGATGATCGCCGTGGCATTTGCCTGTCTACCTATTTTCTATTCGGGAAAACGGATCGAACGCTGGGAAGGCATATTATTTTTGTTTTACTATGTAGCTTATACTGCCTACCTAATCTTGGATTCCGTAGATCATCCCGCTTTGCCTGTTTTTGTCAACATTATGGTGTTGGGAGTTATTCCTCTAACTGCGATCGCCTTAATTACCATCGCGATTATGGAAAAACGCGCAAAAAGCAAGAAAACTATTTAGAATTCTAATTTTTATACTACAACTAAACTTCTAAGTGTTAATGGAGTTATAAACTCATGTCTGTGATGGCAATGAAAGTTGTTGCCGTGGCAACCCATCCAAACGCTAATTCTCTACGCGTATATACAATGGAAGCACCAGGGAAACAAAAAGTACAGATTATCGCTAGCTTAGATAGTATTTATCAAGTAAATGATGTAGTGGCGATCGCTTTAGTTGGTTCAATCCTAAAAGATGGTCTAAAAATCAAGCCCAGTAAGCTAAGGGGAATCTATTCTTATGGGATGGCATTAGGCAAGGTTGAAGTAGAAGTTGGAAAGAACCTTGATGAGATTTATTGCCAACCAGAACTTAAGGCTGATACAACAGAAATTCCATTTATTAAATGGACAAGTATAGAGCTACTTCATAATGTTTATAGTAATCTTGAAGCGTTGAATCAAACCCCCTCTATTACCTATCGCGCTAAAATAAAGCTTCACGGTACAAACGCAGGTGTTCAAGTCACCTCTACAGGCGATGTATTAGCCCAGAAGAGAAGTCAGATCATTACCCCTCTAGATGATAATGCTGGTTTTGCTGCTTGGGTAAGTCATAACATTGACTATTTTCGACAGTTGAGGAGTGACTCAAACCTTGTTATCTTCGGTGAGTGGTGTGGAAGTAATATTCAAAAAGGCGTGGCAATCAGTCAAATTGACAGAAAAATTTTGGCTGTTTTTGCGATGCAATATGGTGGTATTAATGGCGAAGCTGCTTATCTAGAAATACGCCCTGAAAAAATTAGAGCAATTCTACCAGATCATGAAGATATCTTTGTTTTGCCTTATTTTGGTGAACCAGTAACTTTAGATTTTAGCGATCGACATCAACTACAAACTGCGACAGACACTATCAATCAAATGGTAGCAACAGTAGAAGCAAAAGATCCTTGGGTTCAAGAAACTTTTGGTGTTGAAGGAGTTGGAGAAGGATTAGTCCTCTATCCTCAAGCAGATGATCTAGTTTTTAGAGAAGGTTATACAGAACTAATTTTCAAAGCTAAAGGGGAGAAACATCAAGTAGTTAAAAATAGACAAGCTGTTCAAATCGATCCTGAAGTGGCTCAAAGTATTGAAGAATTTGTCGATTTATTTTTGACAGAAGCCAGGTTTGAGCAAGCTTTGATGGATGGTTGTGATGGTGAGTTGAATATTAGGAAAATGGGTCAATTTCTTAAATGGATTTCCCAAGACGTTCTCAAAGAGAGTGAAGCTGAATTAGCTGCTGCCAATCTGACTTGGAAACAGGTAAATAAACCTTTATCTAACATTGCTCGAAAATGGTATACCCAAAAAATAAAAACATAAACCAATTTACTTTGTTGGCTTAATTTTCTGTAAAAATTTGCGTAATAACATCAGCCAACTTGAAAATAATCCAGATTTAGCTTCAGAACTATTTTGGTTTTGCTCTGAAATCGGCTGAGACAAATGATGCTTTTGTTTTCTAACAAATTGAGGTGGAAAAACTTTTGAAAGCGTCAAAATAGTTTTTTCAGGATGCAAACAGTAACGACTCAGCCAAATTGCTAACTGACGCTGTCGATCTTCATCCAATGTGGCAATTTCTGTCCACCATGGCTGTATTTCAGGTGCTAAAGTAGCTAAATCAGGGATAATTAATTGGTTAAAATAAGTTTCTAAGGCTGGCAATTGCGATCGCTTAATTGACGGTGCAAAACGATCGAAAGTGTTTACCAGTCGAGCAATATTTTCTTGAGGAACAGTAAATGTTGTATCTGGTAGCTGTTGATTACTAATGAAACAGTACTTATTAAGATCTAATTCTAATGCCCCATGATCGATTGATTCTAATAGCTCTAGGTCATACTCAGAGTTATTTTCATTTGCTGTCGTCGGTAGTTCTTCAAAATCCCACAAAGGATCGACAGCAAAAGATTCGGGAGTTTCTAATTCTCGCTCTATTCTGCCGACAAGGGAATTAGTTGCTGCCACAGCGCCAGCAATCGTCTCCATCATCGCCGACATTTGCGCAGAATCTAAGTTAATTTCGATTTCTAATACTGCTTGCCAGTCTGCTTCAATTTCACCCAAAACTCGACAATAAAGCCAAATTTCTAAAAATTCTAAGGGAAATGTTTGAGTGACTACCCGATAGATTTTCGACTTGAGAGTTTGATAGTCAAGTGCTGCCTGAGTTGGTCGATTAATATAAACATGTAATACTTCATCTTGGATAATTATTTGGAAGCGTAAGGAGTCATCTTCACAAATATTAGCGATCGCATTTAAAATCTGTTCTTCAGTCATGTTTAATTAGGCAAATCTTAAGTCTAGTTTGCCCAAAACTGAGGATTAATTAAGTAGGTGGGTGTAATTAAATTGGAAATGAGGTTAGGGAGTAACAAGTAACGAGTAACGAGTAACGAGTAACAAATAGCTCTAAGGGTAGGGGTTTGATCAATTATTTTGCCTACCTACTTAACTGATTTGACAGTCATATAATTATTTCATTTTTATGCCTAATACTTGAGTGTGAGCGCCTCTTGCTTGAGTAACACCAATGGTTCTTTCTGAGGCTTCAATCATCGGACGACGCAGACTTACGACAATAAACTGTGCTTCTTGTGCTTGTTGTTTAACCATTCGAGAGAGCTTTTCGACATTAGCACCATCGAGGAACATATCTACTTCATCAAAAGCATAGAAAGGAGAAGGACGATATTTTTGGAGGGAAAAGATAAAGCCTAATGCAGTTAATGATTTTTCGCCTCCAGACATGGAACTTAGTTTCTGTACTGGTTTACCTTTGGGATGAGCAACCAAATTTAAGCCACCGTTAAAAGGATCATTTTCATCTTCTAGCTGGAGATGTCCATCACCATCGGATAATTCGGCATAGATTTTTTGGAAGTTCTCATTTACTGCATCATAGGATTCTTTAAAGGCGCGTAAACGCAGGGTAGTAAATTTCTCTACTCGTAGTAATAATTCGGTTCTTTCGGCTTCGATTGTGTCTAGTTTATGGGAAAGTTCCTGTAGTCTGGCTTCAGTTTTTTCGTATTCTTCTAACGCCAGCATATTAACGGGTTCCATGGCTTCAAGACGTTTTTCACCATTGCGAATCTGTTTTTGTAACTGTTCTACCTGTTCTTGCAGATTGGCAAAGGTAATTGATTCCCCCGCTTCGATTCCGTCGTCGTTAACTAATTGGGGAATTTCAGGAATGGGATCGGGTAGTTCTTGTTTTTGTTCAGCTATTTGCTGTTGTAAGGTTTGCAAAGTCGCTTGTCTTTCTTGTTGAGAGAGCGCTAATTTTTCTAATTGCCAGACTTGTTTTTGATGGCGATCGCGCAATTGTTTTAATTGATTCTCTAGGCGATCGCGTTCTTGTTTAGTTACTCCTAATTTTTCTGCTAGTTTGGCTAATTCTGTTTCAGCAGCAGTAATTTTTTGGGCAATTTCGCTTAGTTGATGATTGATTGTTGCTTGTTGTTCTTTGATTGCTATTTGATCGTTAGTTAATTGAACAATATTTTGTTCTGATTCGGTGAACTTTTCTCGGACTCTTTGATGTTTATTAGTTAGTTCTAATAATTCGGTTTCTGCCTGTCTTAAAGTCTGTTCATGTTGTCTTAGCTGTTCTTCTTGAGTATTAATTACTGCCCGAACCTGTTGCCACTCACTTTGAGCATGGGAATCTTCTAATACTTTTAGCTGCTGTTGTAAGTTGTGTAAGCTGGCTTCTTGTTCAGGAATTTCACGATTCAAAATGGCTAAACGAGACTGGATAGTATCTCTTTCTTGGCGATTAGTATGTAGCTGATTAATTAATAGTTCTCTTTGACCAGTTAGACGTTTTAAGTCTTTCTCTAACTGTTCCGACAACACTTTATTGTCTCGACCAAGTTGTCTGGCTTCGGTTAATTCTTCAGCTAAATCCTTGATCTGCGCTACCTGATTTGTTATTCTTTGGTCATAGCTATTTAAGATGCGGGCTATTTCTGCTAAACGTTCTCGTAACGCCTCAACTTGTTCTGGTTCGCGGTTAGCTGTTCCCCCGAAATGCAAACTAGAGCGACTAGATTGACTTCCTCCCGTCATTGCGCCACTGGCTTCGAGAATTTCCCCTTCTAATGTCACAATACGGTGCTTGCCTAACTGCGAACGAGCATTATCAAGGTTGTCAAAAACAATCGTACCGCCAAACACATAGGCAAAAATCTCGTCATAACGAGGATCGCAGTCTACTAAATTTACCGCCAAGTCGATAAAACCACGCCCAAAACGCATGGTGGCAATATTACCTAATGATGGTGCTTGAATCTTATTTAAAGGTAGAAATGTCGCCCTACCTCCTCGCTCTCTTTTGAGCAATTCAATCCCCTGTGCCGCCACGCGATCGCTTTCGACGACAATAAAGCCTAATCTTCCCCCCGCAGCAGTTTCTAAAGCCAGACGGTAACGTTGTTCTACTTGTCCTAGCTGTACCACTAATCCTTCAATTCCTGAGAGGTTGGAGTTGAGGATGATTTTACTGGCATAAGTTCCCTGCACTTCTTGCTGTGCCTGCTTTTTCGCTTCTAGTTTATCTAATTCTCGTTGTTTATCGCGCTGTTCTTTAAGTAAACGTGATTGGGTTTCCTGTTGCAAAGCGCGATCGCTTTCGGCTTCCGCTAGCTGTTGGGCAATTTCCTGCACATGACCTTGTTCTGTAGCCACTTTCTCTGACAGGGAATCAAATTCAACTTGCTTAACCTTAAATTCTGCGTCAACTGCTTCTAATGACTCTGTTTGTGCTTGAATCGTCTTCTCTAGCTGGTTATATCGCTCACTAATTCTGGCTTGCTCAGTACGTTGAGGATTAAGCGTTTCTTGGATCGCTGAGGCTTGGCGGGAAAGGCTTGCCTGTTCTTGCACCCAGGCTTCCGAAGCTTCGGCGATCGCATTGGCATTATCTTTACTCTGGCTAACAGTTTCTCTGGCTGCAACTGCATTAGCAATTAAAGTAGGAACGATCTCATTTTCTAGTCTGTCTTTCTCTTGACCAAACTGTTTAATTTCCTGTTGATACTGCTCTAAATTCTGTTCTGTCTGGACTAACATTAGCTGCTTCTGCTGGCTAGTATTATTTAATTCACCTAACTTTTGCTGTAGAGTAAGCTGTTTGGCTTTTTGAGTAGCTAAATTCGAGGCAATTGATAGCTGTTCATCCTCTCCCAAAGCCTTGACTTGAGTATTAAGAGTTTCTAGCTTGACACTCTCTTGCGTCACTTCGGTATCCAGCTTGAGAATACTTGACTGAAGCTGTGTAGTCTCCGTTTCTCCCGCAGCGAACTGATTCTGCAACTCCCCTTGCTGTTGAGTAAGCGATCGCCAAACTAAAACCTGTTCATGAATTTTCTTTTCCTGTACCTGCTCTTTTAACTTCCGATACTTTTCCGCCTTGACTCGATCTGCCGCTAGGCGATCGCGATTAGCAATTAGCTCTTGAGCAATAATCTGACATTTTTCCTCTCTTTCCTGCACTTTATCCAGTGTCTTACGGGTTTGCTGGATCTTACGGTCAAATGCACCAACTCCCGCCAACTCATCAATAATTTCCCGCCTTTCCTTAGAATTCATCGTAATGATGCTGGTAACGTCACCCTGCAACACCACGTTATAACCTTCAGGATAAATCCTTAATTTCTGTAGCTGTTCATGAACTTCCGTCGCGCTAGATACTTCCCCGTTGATATAAAACGTCGAGGTATAGTTGCCTTTCTTGGCTACCCGCAACCTACGAGTAATTTTCCATTCCAGACTATCCCCATTGGCGATCGCAATTATTTTTTTATCGTCTTGATCTACCGTGGTTTCTTCTTCTACTTCTTCTAATTCTTCTTCTAACTCTTCTGCATCATGACCATTACTATTCTCCTCATTGCTGCTATTCCCCATCGCCTCCGCCAATTCTTCGGGAGAAGAAACCAAAACTAAATCTTTGGCATCAGTCACCGTTGTCACTACATCCGACAAATCACCTAAATCAGTCAAGTCAAAAGTAACAGAAACCACCGCTTCCGCAACCTTGCCATTGGCAATATGCTTATTATTAACCAAATCAGGTAAGCGATCCGCGCGCATTCCCTTAGAACTTGCCAAATTCAAACAAAATAGCAGTGCATCTAAAATATTCGACTTTCCCGAACCATTTGGGCCCGAAACTACGGTAAACCCTGGTAAGATAGGAACTTTTGTTGTGCCACCAAAGGATTTAAAGTGAGACAGTTCGACTCGCTTAATATGAACCATGAACTACAGCTTTGATTCGGTAAAATAAAATAGTATTTTTGTACTAATTGACAGTCAAGTTATTGGGAACACTACTGGTTGTACCTGCAATCAGACAATATGGGTGGAAAAAACCGATTATCTTAACACTTCGTAATATTTGCGGGCTAAGATTTAAAAAGCAATTAATAGATATATGGGGTGAAGATCGATCGCTTCATTCTGAAATAGTTTTAACGCGATCGCTATTATTTCCTTCTGAGTTGGTCATTGGTATAATTTTATCGTTATCAAGAGAAATCTTGAGCGTGTGTGACAGTTTGAGGAAGTTCGAGCATTTGCTTACATTTGAAAAAAAAGACCCAATTAGATTGCTCTAATTAGGTCTTTTTAAGGTTTATCAATAGCTAATAGCTATTAGCTGAAACGAAGTTACTTTATACTTCAGCAAAATTGCTTTCAGCAAGATTTGCAGTTACTCCTACCAATCTTCCTACTAGGTCTCCACCGTGGTAGATGAAAGTGTGTTGTTTGCCAGTGACAATATTAAGATCTTCAAAGGTCATGCCATCATCTAAACCGATAGTATCTTGACCAATTTGGAAGTCTTTGATGCAATCAGATTTGGCATCGTTATGAAGGACGAAGACATCATTGCCAGTGCCGCCAAACAACTTATTGAAGCCTCTATTGCCATCGAGGTAATCATTACCTGCACCACCATCAAGTAAGTCAGCGCCAAAGCCACCATTTAAGGTATCATTACCTGCACCACCGCAGAGGCTGTCTCTACCAATGCCGCCTTTTAAGATATCATTACCTGCACCACCATCAAGTAAATCAAAGCCTTTACCACCATAGAGCAAGTCATTGCCTTCATTACCGTTTAACACGTCATGTCCGCGAAAACCATATAAGGTATCATTACCTGCTTTACCTTCTAAGGTATCAGCAAGTTTAGTTCCTTTGAGGTTGAGATCTTCATCGGCGATCACTAGGTCAGTTTCAATCACTTCAATATTGTTGCCTTGGTAATCAGATACCTGACCGCTAAAATCAACATCGATCAAAGTCACAGTACTATCATTGGTGGAGGCTACCCCCGCACCAAAAGGAGCAGTATTATTGCTAATTGCTGTGTTGGTAACTACTGCGGTAGATTGATCATAGACTTCAATTCCACCACCAGCTTTCGTAGCAGTGTTGCCAGTTATTTGGCTGTTATTAATGCTTATTTGACTGTTTAGTAAAACTTCTACGCCAGCACCAAAAACAGCAGTATTATTGCTAATCACTGTATTGGTAATTTCTGCGGTAGATTGATCACTAACATCAATTCCACCACCGTCTTCAGTAGCACTGTTGCCAGTCATTTCACTGTTAGTAATGCTTACTTGACTGTTTTGGAGGACTTCGACTCCAGCTCCATAGGGAGCAGTGTTATTGCTAATTATGGTGTTGTTAATAGTTGCTTTGCTGTCTACTTGGACGTTAACACCGCCACCAGAAATAGTACTGGTGTTGTGGTCAACTACGGAATTTTGCAAGATTAATTGGCTTTCAATTCCTACAAAGATTCCACTACCATTGTTATAGCTCAACTGGCTTTTCGTAACTTCGGCTGTTGAACCAAAACCTACGATAATTCCACCACCTGCTAATGCTGCATTGCCCTCGAAGTTTGAGTTATCAACAGTCAAATTACCTTCGCGGATATAGACACCGCCACCAGCGGAAGTTGTGCCATCAGCGATCGCATTATCGTGGATGTAGCTATTGGTAATAGCAAGGCTTGCTCCTTGTTGATAGACTGCGCCACCACGTTTAGTAGTTGCATTGCCGAACAATTCGGAATTAGCGATCGCCAAGTTTTCGACTGAGTAGATTGCACCACCAGTTTCTACGGGAGCGCCACCAGTTAGTCTCAAGCCAGAGATGTTTACCTGACCGTTTACTGCGGCATTACCGTCATCAATGGTGAATAGTCTATCTGTACCTGTTTGAGTAACTAGATATTTGTTACCTTCAATGGTCACATCATCAGTAATGGCGATCGCGCTAGAGAGAGTTACATCACTCATGAGAACGATGGTATCTGCACCGTCATTAGCATTAGCAAGAGTCAAAGCTTCACGTAGAGATCCTGCACCGTTGTCGTTGGAGTTAGTTACGTTATAAGTAGTCATAATTTTAATTTTTTATATTTTGTATTAATTTTGAAGCGATAAGATTAAAGTTTTAATTATTTCAATCTTTTCATTTATTTCTGAAAGAAACAAAAATAAAATTAGATTAATATCTGATTTCATCTTGATTATTTATTGTTACTCATAAACCAATTTTTAAGTTTAGTTTTTATTTTTTGCTGCATATAGTTGAATAGTATAAATAATTTAATTTGAGTTCACTTTATATAGCAAAACAAGACAATAAACCTAATCAGGTATTGATTTATCGTTGATTAAGTCTATTATCTTAATTTTTTTAACGAATGCCTACACTTTTGTATAAACATTCGCTATTTTCTTGATGAAGCTATTATGAAGTTTTAGCTTTTTAAAAGTCTACTTTTGCTTGAAATTTTTGAATCATTGACTTATGAATAACTTGTGCTTCTTCCTCCATTGAAAGTTGATCTAAATCACTAAATTATTGTGATAATCTGTTAGTTAGTTTTGGTTGGTGATTTAAGAAGTCGCTGTATATTCTCTGCATCATTCATTCTTTCACGCCAGTCAAATTTCCAAGAAAAATAAGCCTATTGATCGCATTTCTTTAGAAATGATTTATCGTGGTCTTTATTATTTTCACAATGCTTAAAAGCGTAGAGAAGCTCAAGATCCAGTTAAATACTTTTCTAATCCTAATATTCAGCAATGTTTAGGGATTGTTAAAAGACAGCGAAAACCCAAGCAAAGGCTCATAGTTGCTCCTTTTCCTGAACAACAGAGAGGTTGTGAACAATTTTTCTTTCAATATTCCCAAAAGAAAATTAAATCCTATTGCCTTGAAGTTGAAGCTGTTGCCATGAAAATATAATTATTTGATAGACTGAAACTCTAGACAAACAATTTTGTAATTATTGTATCTAGCTTGAATAATTATCGGAAGCATAAAATTGCCAAGAGTCAGAGGAAGCATAAAGCTTTCAAAACGGCAAAGTTATGCTTCCTGTCACACAGCTAGCCATAAAAGGCGATCGCTCAGAGTGGGGGTAGGGAGACTTGAACTCCCACGACCTTACGGTCAGCAGATTTTAAATCTACAGCGTCTACCGATTCCGCCATACCCCCAGGTATAGATTTGGCTGAAAAATATTTCAACAGAGACTAATATAACATACAGTGTTGACCATCTGTATTGAATTTAAAATTCAATTAAATTAAAGTCAAATAAATAACCTAGAGATTGCATTAATTCAATTACCAATGAAAAAGCAATAAGCCAGATTAGACTTATCGCTTGAATTGTGTGAGTTAAACTTAAAAAATATTGGCAAAAAACCTCAAGGTCTTATCAGTCTTAACGATTAACGTTTTGAGGTTGAGGAAGTAGACCCACTTTCACTGCTAAATCGAGCTGTCGATCATTTCTAATTAGACCAAGATTTAATCGATCGCCAATCTCAACTTTCTCTACTTCTTGCTGTACTTGATCGGCTGTGATGATTTTTTGTTCACCAATTGCTTGAATTACATCACCAGACTTTAATCCTGCGCGTTCTGCGGGAGAATTGGGCATAACATCTACAATCAAGATTCCTTCTGCTGCACCTACTTCAAAATTTTTCTGGCTTTTTAACTCTTGTTTTAATTCAGGGGTAATCTGCGCCATCTGAATCCCCAGGAAAGGATGATCTGCTCTTCCTTTAGCGATTAGCTCTTCAGCAATATCTCTAGCTGCATTACTAGGGATAGCAAAGCCCAATCCTGGAGCATTTTGAATAATAGCAGTATTAACGCCAATCACTTCCCCTTGAGCATTTAACAAAGGCCCCCCAGAGTTACCAGGGTTAATTGCTGCATCGGTTTGAATAAAGCTAACTCTCTTATCGGCTACACCCACCTGGGCGCTACTTCTACCTGTTGCACTAACAATACCAGTAGTTACGGTATTATCTAGACCTAAAGGATTGCCGATCGCGATCGCCCATTCTCCAGGTTGTAAGTTATCTGAATCGGCAAATGTGATCGCTGGTAATGAGTTTGCCTCAATCTTAATTACCGCTAAGTCAGTCAGGGAGTCTGTACCCATAACTTTACCTTGATAGGTTTGTCCATTTTTTAGGGTGACCTTGACCTGGTTACTACCTTCAACTACGTGAGCATTGGTCAAAATTAAACCATCTGAACTAACAACAAAACCAGAACCCAGACCCTTTTGAATTTGTTCGCTGGGAATATTGGGCATTTGAGAGCCAAAAAACTGGTTAAAGGAAGGATCGTTAAATGCAGCAGGAACATTGGTTGCCACTTTACGAGCAGCATCGATCCGCACGACTGTATTTCCTACTCGATTTACCACGTTGCTAACATAATTTTGGGGAACGGCGATCGCGCCTTCTGGAGTAGCTGTTGCCGTGGTGACATTACGCTCATTTCTTTCATTAGCCAGGCTTTTTGGACTATTTATTAAGTAGTTACCGCCGAAAGCTATTCCTCCACCAAGTAAGACTAAAGACACAGAAGAGATCGTTTGTTTCCAGGATAATGTTTTGGTCATGGTATTTACTTTAATGCCTGGGATTAATTTAGATAGATATAGTTGTTTAAATAAATCAAATCTGAGAAACCAGAGATTAGGCGCAAATTTTTGTTTGATATTTTGTTTGATATTTTTAATTTAAAGTGGTGATGTGACTTTTTGGTGACAGTATTTTGAACTTTTAGCTATATTTTATTGAACTAATCGGTCAGTTTGAGCTATGGCTTGTACTTGAGGCGATCGCTTTATAGTCTTTTTACCCAAAAAAGCTTTTTCTGCCATACGCTTATAGCTTATAGCTAGGGCGAGAAGCCCTTTACTGATTTAAGCTGATTAAACTGAGCTGCTCTACATCTTCTGTACTTAATTGCCAACCCATCGCCCCTGCATTATCTTGGGCTTGCCGTGCATTTTTCGCTCCAGGAATAGGAATTACATTGTCCTGCATGATCAGCCAGTTTAAAGCTATCTGAGCTGGAGTTTTAGCGTATTTCTCGGCAAGTTGCTGAAGATTGTTGATTACTGGTTCAATTTTGCTTAAGCCAGCAGCGGAAAACTTGGGATCTATTTTGCGCGCACCCTGAATCTCTGTATTTTCTGGAGTATATTTACCTGTTAAAAGCCCCTGATCTAAAGGACTGTATGCCAAGATCGTAATTCCCAATTTACGGGCAAGTTCCAAAATACCATTTTGTTCAATCTTTCTGGTTAACAAGGAATAACGAACTTGATTAACAGCTAAAGGAACATCATACTGAGCCAAGAAATCATAAGCTTCTTGCATTTGACTGGCAGAATAATTACTTACTCCCACGGTTAAGATTCGCCCTCGTTTGACCTCTTGCGCTAATGCCTCCATCAATGTATGTTGACTCATCAGAAAGCTAAAAGGCATATGCACCTGATAAAGCGCCACCTGCTCTACCTGAAGCCGTTTTAAACTGTCGCTCAAAGTATCTGCTACCGCCTGATGATTAAATCGCCAAGGTAGAGGAAAATATTTAGTGGCAATTTGTACTGGTTGACTAGTTCGTTTTAAAAAACGTCCCAGTAGTCGCTCAGATTCTCCAAAACCATAGATTTCCGCTGTATCAAAAAAAGTTGCGCCGTTTTCTACCGCAGCCTCAAAAGCTCTAGCTACATCTGTTTCGCCATAATCCGAACCATATCCCCAAAAAAGGCGATCGCCCCAAGACCATGTACCAATACCCAGAGACGGTAGAGAAATTTGATTAATCGCTAGTTTGCTTGATTCCATGAGTTGAGAGATAAGTTCTACGGTATTTATTTTAGACAAAAAATGATTTGAGGCGATTTCTACCATCTCTCTCCTAACTATTCCGTCATAATTATAAAGACGATGACTTGCTCAACTACCAAATGAAAACACTACAGCTACGATCGGGAAAAGAAATACCCATACTGGGACAGGGTACTTGGCGTATGGGTGAAAAAGCCAGTCAGAAGCAGGCGGAGATAGATGCATTAAAACTGGGACTAGATCTGGGACTAAGTGTAATCGATACGGCGGAGATGTATGGTGATGGTGGTGCAGAAAAGATAGTTGCTGAGGCGATCGCTACGCGCAGAAGTGAAGTATATTTAGTCAGTAAGTTTTATCCGCATCATGCTAGTTATAAAGAATTAATTGCTGCTTGCGATCGCTCTTTATCCAGACTTAAAACGGATTATCTAGATTTATATTTGCTCCACTGGCGCGGTTCTGTTCCTTTGTCAGAAACCTTATTAGGATTACAGCATCTTAAACAAACTGGAAAAATTCTAGATTATGGAGTGAGCAACTTTGATACCGATGATCTTCAAGAAGCTGAGTCTTTGCCAGGGGGAAAAGAAATAGTAGCCAATCAGGTACTCTATAATTTGCTGCGTCGTGGTATTGAATGGGATTTATTACCTTGGTGCAAACAGCGTCAACTGGCAATTATGGCTTATTCACCTGTGGAACAAAGAGCCTTTGTTAATGATTCTAAGTTAAAGGATATTGCCACACAACATAACGCTACACCAACGCAAATTGCCCTTAGTTGGCTACTACATCAAGACAATGTGCTATCGATCCCTAAAGCGACTAACCCCGCTCATGTGAAAGAAAACTGCGCAGCATTAGATATCCAACTGACAGAACAAGAATTACGAAAGTTAGACCTCATCTTTAAACCACCAGTGCGCAAAGTGTCTTTAGCGATGCGCTAGTTTATTTAAAATAAACACATTCTGTCTTCCTATTTCCTATTTCCGTCTTACGAAATTTCCTCAACGCGGGAAACCCGCGCAACGGAATTTCGCGCTATTTCCTACTTACGAGCCGATTACTCTTAATGTCCTAATCTAACTTTGTACGGCTATAGATGTATTTCTGCCAAATCTTGAGATCTTCGGGGCGATCGACATCAGCTAAGGTAGGTAGATAATGCACATTTAGTTTCAGTTGTTGAGCAATATTTTTGGTTTGGTTTAATACCTGCTCTGTTCCCCAAATAATATTCTGAAAAAGTTCGGCAATAGGTTTATTTAAGCCAATTAAATAATATCCCCCATCTTCTGCCACACCCAAAACTAAATCGTGACGCTCTAGGGAATCAAAAGCTTGAGTTAGTATAGTTTGCTCGATATCAGGACAGTCAGTGCCAATAATCAGCACTCGTTGACTACCCAATGCAAAAGCACGCTCAAAAGAAGATTGCATTTTATGACCGAGATTTCCTAAAACTTGAGGAATATAATCAAAATCCTCACCTAACCATTCCGTCATTGACTGAATATTGCCACCAGCAAAGTGAACCTCGATCGCCAGATTCCGAGATAATTTTAAGGCGATCGCCGTTTTTAAAGTATGCTCCGTCATTTTTTGCTGTAACTCCGCAGCACCCAAAGCACCCAAAGCGGGTATCATCCGAGTTTTCGTCTTTCCAGGCTCAGGATAACGACTAAAAATAATTAGAGTTTCGGTCATGCAGTGAACAATGAGTCCTAAAGGATTAGCTTCGCGTCACAATGAGCAATGAGCAGTGAGCAATGCAACAGTAATCAGTAATTAGTAATCAGTAATCACTTCTCTTCCCATTGGCTATAGGGATGTTTTACTAAATAAGAATTAAAGTATTTTTGCTCATTAACTTCTCGTTCGATCCAGTGAGGAAGATTAATTTTCTGATTCTCATGTTCTAATTCTACTTCGGCAATAATTAAGCCTGCGTTTTCTCCCAGAAATTCATCAACCTCCCAAGTTAAATTATCTACCTTGATTTTGTATCTAAACTTTTCAATTAATGGTTTAACACAAAGATTATTCAGCATCTCTTGAGCCTCATCCACAGGAATTAAATACTCAAATTCAGCACGAGTAATGCCTACAGCTTTACTTTTGATTGTCAGATAACCTTGCTTACCAATAATTCGGAGTCTTACAGTTGTATCGTTGCTGGTGGGTATATACCCCTGGCAGTATTTTACACCAACTGGAGACTGGCTTTCGAGGAGTTTTTTATGCGATCGCCAAACTGACTTTTTAACCAGATATTTGCGTTCTATTTCTGTTTTCATTAAGGCAACGGAATTTTGCGCTATTTCCTATTTCCTACTGAAATTATAGCGATCGCCACTGTTATTATTTAAAGTAGATTAATTCAAATCATTATCTAGCATTGAATAATTCTTACTTCACGTACAGGCGATCGCATTTTAGTTGATACTTTAATTTACCTAATTAAACAGTGTCGCCAGTATTATCGCCACCATAAGTACCACCGTTATAAAAATCATCCGCAAAGAGAGAAAAGTCTGCTGCGTCAGGATCTTCAGTTATGGCAACCAGTTTTTCTATTTCTTCGTTTGCCCAAAAGTCTGTTGAACCAATATCTGTACTTGGGAATTCGTTATTGTCTCCCAGAACCATTGTTTCTGTCGAAAATTCTGTAGCGTCAAAGGCAAAGAAATCATCATTACCCACAGTCACTTTATTATTATCAACAGTTGTCTGATGGGTTTTCTCAACATAAATGCCTCCTACCCTTACAAATGTATTATACTCAGGCGCTAAAAAGTCATCTCCTACCCCTGTAATTTCATTACCGTCAATTGTAGTGTTGCAGGTAATATCGTCCCAAATATTGAAAGCATTAACGCCAGAGAGTTTGTTGTCACTAATAGTGATATCGTTGGTGTTGAAAAGTTTGATCCCAGCAGCATCAACGCTTTGAGAATGTTCTGCGGCCAGATTAATATCCGACAAGGTAACACCATCAATTATTCCGCCATCAGTGTCGATAACACCGATTCCTTTGCGACCAATATCAGATATTTCCGAATCGAATACTTTAAATCCATCAGCATCAGCTAGGCTTATGCCAATATTGTGTGTCCCATCATTTCTAATTGGGTTTTCAATACCAATGTTATTGATATCGAGATTTGATAATGTAACATTTTTGGCCCCAGTTACATTGACTCCATTATCTCCATTAGTTATTTCGGCATCTTTAATGGTTGTACCGCTTGAGTCAGAATGTAAGCGAAAAACAGAGTTAGATGTTCCCCCTCCATCGATAACTGTCTGTCCTCTGACACCATCAATCGTGATATCTTTATTGAGTTCGATTCCATCAGTTTTATAGGTTTTTCTTCCTAGTTCAACTGTATCGCCATCATTAGCAGCGGCGATCGCTTTTTCTAAATCACCACCAAAATCTTTATCTACATTGAGAACTTTGCTGCTTGAGTTATCCATACAAACTTTATTTATTTTTATATTTTGTATCCTAGCTTAATATAATGCATATTTGTCTTTAAGACAAAGAACAGTCTCAGGGTTTATACATACAATTAAAAGCTTTAATTTAATTTAAGATTATTGCTTTAATTAGCTAGTAGAAGCAGTTTAAACCGTATTTTTTCAAGTGAATTTTAGGAAAAAATTAAGTTGTCAATCTGACTTAGAAATATTTGATAGTCAATCTACTTTAAAATAAGTTTTACATATTAAACAATCATTAATCTAGTATTTAAATAGCGCGGTGAGAACTGTATTAGGTATAGAACATAAAAAAAATTAAAATTGGTTAGATAGAATATGCTCTTAACTTAGCTAGACTTCGCTTAGGTTTCTGCTCTGTTGCTGATTGTCGATCGAGTATTTCTAACAGTTGCGTTACAGCTTGATGTACATCTTCAATAAATTTATCTCGATTTAAAATCGTCACTTGTTGTCTTCCATAGGTTATTTGTAATATTCTGTCTTGATAGTCAAAGTGAAATTCGTTTGGTTCAATCAAAGGATCTACAACAATACTTTTGCCAATTTTGAGATTGTTAGCACCTTCAACTAAGACTTCTAAAAATACATCTATATTAGTAAATTTTTCGGTAATCTCTCCTTCATCTCCAATAATATAAAAATCTCCAGTGGGAGCGACAAGATCGATCTCATCTTCTTGGTCTAAATTCCATTTTAAATAGCTCATCGGCAAATTTTAGGTTCCTACGAATTTTAAATTATTAATTTGATCGGTTTGCGTCTCAGACATCATCAATAAATTAATTTTAATGATTAATTTCAATTGTTTAGGCTCTGGCTTCCGCTAGATAGCGGTGAACAAACATAATGGCAATTGAACCTTCCCCTACTCCTGAAGCTACTCGCTTAACCGAATTATGTCGTACATCCCCTGCTACAAAGATACCAGGAACACTTGTTTCTAATAAAAAAGGATCGCGATCGCGATTCCAGCCACGAAAATGGTCACCCTGTTTTAAATCTGCCCCTGCATAAATAAAGCCTCTGGGATCTCTTGCCACTATTCCTTCTAGCCATTCCGTTTCAGGTTTTGCGCCGATAAAAATAAATAGAGATTTGGTTGCTACCTCTTTTGTTGCTCCTGTTTGGTTGTTTAATAAGGTGAGTCTTGTAAGATTACTTTCTCCGTGTACTGCTACCACTTCGGTATAGGTTTGTATTTCAATATTATCAGTAGCATTAATTTGGTCGATGAGATACTGGGACATACTTTGAGTTAGAGATTTACCTCGTACCAGCATGGTCACTTTGGCAGCATATTGAGAAAAATACATGGCTGCTTGTCCCGCCGAATTTGCCCCACCGATGAGATAAATATGTTCATTTAGACAAGACAAAGCTTCGGTTTTGGCTGCACCATAATAGATGCCTCTTCCCGTAAGGCGATCGCATCCTGGTAAATCTAATCTGCGCCAATAAACTCCTGTTGCCAATAACAGAGCATGACAGTTAATTTCACTACCGTCGGCTAACTTAACAATGCGGTATGGATCTCCTAATTTAACTTCAACTACCTCTTGAGGAGTCAAAATTTCCACTCCGAACCGTCTAGCTTGAGTTACCCCCCGCCGAGCCAAATCGTCGCCACTTAAACCGACAGGGAAACCCAAATAATTCTCAATTCGCGAACTAGAACCAGCTTGTCCACCAGGGGCAGAACGTTCGATCATCACGGTGCTTAAACCTTCTGACGCACCATATACCGCAGCAGCTAAACCTGCTGGCCCCCCACCGACAATTACCAGGTCATAAAAAGGCTTTTCAGCCTGGGTTTGTAGACCAATTTTGGTAGCAATTTCCAGGCTGCTCGGCTGTTCCAAGCGATCGCCGTTGGTAAATAATACTAAAGGTAACTTGGGCTTACTGCCATTAGAGGCATATTCAAGCAATTTGGCTGCTTCAGGTTCAGTTTCTATATCCAGCCACTGATAGGGAATTTGGTTACGTGCCAAAAAGTCTTTGACGTTATGAGAACAGGACGACCAGCGATCGCCAACCACTCTGATGCCTTGAAAAGCAGGACGATATACTGCTAACCAATCTTCTAATAAATCATCTAAGATAGGATAAAGCTTCTCTGCTGGAGGATCCCAAGGCTTAAGGAGATAATAATCTAGACGAGCGGTATTAATCGCCTGAATCGCTGCATTGGTGTCAGCATAGGCAGTTAACAAGACTCGTTTGGCTTGGGGAAACATGGGCGCAGCCTGTTCAATAAACTCGACCCCGTTCATGCCTGGCATTCTTTGATCTGTGAGGAATAAAGCCACTGCTTCATTACGCAGCTTAAGCTCTTCTAAAGTTTCAATTGCCGATGCCCCAGAATTAGCCCGAACAATCCGAAAGCGATCGCCATACTGTTTTCTGAGGTCGCGAGAAATCGCCTGTAGCACGTCCAAATCGTCATCTACGGTCAGAATGGTGGGTTTAGCCATAGTTGGGTAGTTGGGTTCAGAATAGATAATTAAACGTTAACAGTTTAGATTCTGCTGATGCTCACCAAATTATTTTAATCTTTTCCAGTAAATTTACCGAGTTAGCGTTTTTCAGTTCAGGATCGATTCGTAATTTACCTTAGACGCAGTTAGCTATCAACAACGGTATTTAAACCAACAAAATCAAATAACTCTGTATCTGCCAAGTGAGAAGGGGTAACGTTTTGCAGGCTATTGAACAGACTATTAATTCTTCCTGGTGATTCTCTTTCCCAAGTTTGGAGCATCTGTTTGATCTGTACTCGCTGGAGATTTGACTGGCTACCACATAAATTACAGGGAATGATCGGAAACTCTCTAACGCTAGCGTATTTTTGAATTTCCGCCTCACCACAGTAAGCTAAGGGGCGAATGACAATATTACTTCGATCATCGCTCAACAGCTTGGGTGGCATAGCTTTAAGCTTTCCTCCATAAAACATATTTAGGAATAAAGTCTCGACAATATCATCACGATGATGTCCCAAGGCAATCTTATTAATACCCTCTTCTGCTGCAATCCGATAGAGAATACCTCGTCGTAAACGAGAGCATAAACCGCACATGGTTTTTCCTGCGGGAACAATACTAGTGACGGTACTATAAGTATCCTGTTCAACGATGCGATAAGGAACGTTTAAAGCTTCTAGATACTCTGGTAAGACATGCTGAGGAAATCCTGGTTGCTTTTGATCCAAATTAACTGCTAGTAAATCAAAACTTACAGGTGCTTTACGCTGCAAGCTCAAAAGTAGATCTAACATCGTGTAGGAATCTTTCCCTCCAGACAAACAAACCATAACACGATCGCCATCTTCGATCATTTGATAATCGGCGATCGCTTTGCCCACCTGCCCGCGCAATCGCGCCTGGAGTCGTTTAAAATTATTAGAAGTACGAACTTTGGTAGCTTCCATATTTTATTATTTAATTTATTAAGTCTAGTGTTAATTAGTTTAGCTCTTAGCTTTTAGCTTTTAGCTTTTAGCTTTTATAATACTCAAATGCTCAATTTTAGATATTCCAGCTTAATCGATGCACCTATAGAAACCGTCTGGCAGTTTCATGAACGTCCTGATATTCTCGATCTTTTAACTCCCCCTTGGCAACCAGTAAAAATCATCCGTCGTGAAGGAGGTTTAGAAGTGGGGGCAATTAGTGAATTTCGACTCTCTTTGGCTGGTATTCCCGTACGCTGGGTTGCGACTCATATTGAATGCATTCCCAATCGTCTTTTTGTCGATGAACAAACAAATGGACCGATGAAATCTTGGGTACATCGTCACGAATTTGTCCTAGAAGGCAACAAGACTAGATTAACAGATGCGATCGCTTATGAAATTCCTGGCGGCTTCTTCGTTGAATTACTTTTAGGCTGGTGGGTTGATTCCCGACTTAAGGAGATGTTTCGCTATCGTCATCAAGTTACTAAAACAAATTGTGATTAATAATTACTGATTACTAATTACTAATTACTAATTACTGAAAATTAATTTTTCAACTTCTAACTTGATTTAAAAGTATACGCTTTTCAGCACGGGCGATCGCTTTATAAGTCTGATCGACGGCATCGGGTTCAACGGAAATGGTGTCGATTCCCCATTGAACTAGCTTATCGATTAAATCGGGGTAATCCACAGGTGCTTGACCGCAAATACAGCACTCAATATTGTAGTCATGAGCAGTTTTGATTAATTCGGCGATCGCCTTGTGCATGGCTGGATGATTGGCGTTTAAACCGCGATCGCTAAACTGATTTTGTTCTCGATCTACTCCTAGAAGTAATTGAGTTAAATCGTTAGTGCCAATAGTAATTCCCTGAACACCAGCACGGATATATTCAGGTAGCAACATCATGACCGAGGGTACTTCTGCCATGATCCAGACTTGAAAGGAGTTTTGAGTAGTCAAGCCGATGTTTTCTAGACGGCGATAACAAAATTTAAATTCATCAACGCTACGGACGAAAGGCAGAATGAGCTTGATATTGTGAAAACCTTCTTCTGTAATAGTTTGTAACGCTTCTAACTCTAGGTCAAATAGGGTGGGATTAGTTAAATAATGATAGGTTCCGCGATCGCCTAAAACTGGATTAAGTGAGTTGCCGTATAAATCTAACGAGCGATAAAATATGGGACGAGGCGCAAATGCAGAGCAAAACTGACGCAGATGATTACTAAGCGTCGCCACAAACTGTCTTTGAAAAGATTCTTGCCACTGGGCTAAAACTTGAGAGGATAATAAATCTGCTAACATTAGTTCCGAACGTAATAGTCCCACCCCATCTATTGGCAGCTTGGATATCAGGGCAACACTTTCTGGTTGAGCAAGATTGACCATTAGTTTGGTCGCAATGGGATAGGTGGGGGATAAGATGCCTTTTAAAGTAGGACGCTTGAGCTGAAAATCTTCCGTCGCGGGATAAACTTGACCATTATCACCATTAAGCAAGAGCCGATCGCCATGATGCAGAATGTTGGTGGCGTTGATGGCGTTGGCGATCGCAGGAATACCAAGTTCCCGCGCAACTATGGCAGCATGGCTATTTTTTCCGCCAATCTCGGTAATAATTCCTGTTACCTGTTTGATTAAAGGGATGTGTTGAGGATCGATTGCTTTAGTTACTAGAATTGAACCCGTGGGAATTGGCTGGAGATGAGTATCGAGATCTGGGATAACTGCTATCTCTGCTTGAATAGTGCCAGGTGATACTGCGATGCCAGATACTAAAGGTGCGATCTTCGGTAAAGACATCACGTTAGTTATCTTGTCAGCTATAGCAGTGTGAGACATTAGGCGATCGCTCAACTGAGTAAAGTAGAAATACGGTGCAGTATTTGATGGTGAGTTAAATGCAGTCCAGACTAAATATTTTATTTGAGGCTGTTGTTGGAGTATTTCTTGAGCAAGCTTAATTAATTGCGCGATCGCTTCCTGGTTTAAGACATAGGTTGCAGCCAGATTTTCTGGAGGTAGATATGCTTCTAAGCAATCAGGGAACGGTGTAGATAAACCAACGTCTTTTACCCGATATGCATAGTTTTTATGGCCTAGGTGTTGGGAGATTATTTGCTTGAGATCGCGGTCTAGATAATATTCATCAGGTTCAGCATCTCCTTGAAGTAAGCTTTGTTCTAAACCCCAATTGGCTTTGATGGCAATGAAATCATTGCTGATTTCGACAATTCCTGAAGCATAAGCACTTTTAAGAGGTCTAACTAACACTGACAAGCCGATCAGATCTGGACTCAAGCCTAATTTCTGCCAATAGATCAGACTACTAGCGGTGAATAACTCTGACCAGACTGATTTAAGTGCTGCAATTATAGCTTCATCATTGCAATTGCAGGTATGCGATCGCCATAATGTATTTGCCCTAATCTTTTCGCCGTAAGGAGTAATTAGACAAGGTTGTAGAATTAAACTAGGAGAATCTAGTTGTTGTGCTGCCTGAAATATTTCTGTTTGCCAAATTTGCGGTATTTTTGTTTGCTGGATCAGCTGCCGACTATTACGAGCAAAAGCTTGTCTGCTTTGATAGTCTTCATCCTCATCTTGGCTAAATCTGGTTAATAATTCCTCATCACTCAGCCGTAAAAACTCGCGCCACAAATTATTACCTAAAACAAACCCAGGCAAAATTGAACATTCATCTTGAAGTAATTGGCTGAGAATAAAAAGTTCATCCCCAACCAACGATTGTTCTGCATACTGAATTTGTGAAAGCCAATAAATATTCACTGCTTAAGTTACAGCAGCTAATTCTTGTTTAACTGAACTTTTAGCCAACAACTCATCACTCAACCTCATAAATGCTTTAGATCCTGCCGAGTTAGGCATAGCTACAGAAACAGGCGTAAATAAATCAACTGCTTTAGCCACGTTTACATCCATCGGAATTGATTGACTAAACAATTGTTCGGGAACAAAGTCGTCTTCAACTCTTTTCATCACCTGCTTATAGTATCTACCCATTAATCCACCAGCAGAAAGAATAAAGACAATCCCCAAAAGCTGAACGTTCACAGGATGGGTTTCTTTGTGACTTTCTTTTAGTTTAGCAATTCTTCTTTCTAATAGCTGAATCCCCACTAGAGATAGCGGTTCTGGTCTAGCAGGTAAAAGATAAAAATCGCTGGCAGCAAGACCACTACGGGTCAATAGATTGTAACCAGGAGCGCAATCGAGGATAATAAAATCATAATAGTCAATCACTGGCTCAAGAATCTGTCGAATTAGAACCCGTTCAAAATCATCCCACACCTTTTGAAACTCTTGTTCATTTTTGGCGATCGCCTGTTGGTGAAGCATTTCTGAAACTTGATACTCATCATAAAGTTCGATGTCTCCTGGCAACAATTCCAAGCCGTGAATACCGCAAATCTGAGGCACAATAATATCATCGATATTTAACTTACTCCAAGGATTGGGGTCGATCGCATTTTCTAGCAGATAGCTAAGAGTATGCTTTTTTTTGCGCAACTTAGCAAAATCATGGGGAGAAAGTAAACTCAAGGTGGCGCTGATTTGTGAATCTAAATCTAAAACCAAAACTCGCTTCTTGTGTTTTTGTGCCAAACAGGTAGCCAGATTAACAGTCAGAGTAGTTTTGCCTACCCCGCCTTTCATGTTGACGGTGCTGATGATAGTTCCCATATTTGAAATTCCTAATTCTAACTGTTCTTGTTAACGTTAGTGTCTCAATTAGGATTGTGGCAACGGTAAATCATAATATTTTCTAAAGTTTTGGTTTTATTTAGGTAGTTTTTTATGCTACCTAAAGTATGCTGCTGTTAATTATTAGCCATAAACCCTAGATTTCGATGAAGATTCACTCTAACAATCTATGCAGTGGTAAAGTCTGCCTGTGTAAGATTAACAGCACTAACGTTAACAATACTCGCCAATACAGCATTATTGTTACTCAGGTCATAAATTATCGCCCCTGTTCCAGCAGAATTATCAACAATACTTAAATAACTGAAATCTAAAGAACCCGTGAAACCCAAGAAATCAGTACCATTAGCAAAGTCATTAATCACGATTGTGCCTTGACCTGATGCAAGGGCAAAAATATCCGCACCAGCACCACCAATCATGGTGTCATTACCAGCACCACCATAAAGTTTGTCATTACCATAGCCGCCATTTAACGTGTCATTTCCTGCATCACCATAGATAGTATCTAGACCATCCAAACCACTAAAATAGTCGTTTCCTGTTCCGCCGATTAGTAAATCGTTGCCAATTTTACCATAAAGTTTGTCATTGCCAGCGCCACCATTTAACGTATCATCGCCATCGCCGCCATCAAGTACATCAAGATCCACTCCACCGTCTAAAGAATCATTGCCACTGTCTCCTGTTAAATTGTCAGTGCCAGCTCCGCCAATGAGCGTATCATTTTCTGTTCCACCATAGAGTTTGTCATTACCATTGCCGCCATTTAACGTGTCATTTCCTGCATCACCATAGATAGTATCTAGACCATCCAAACCACTAAAATAGTCGTTTCCTGTTTCGCCGATTAGCAAATCGTTGCCAGTTTTACCATAGAGTCTGTCATTACCATCACCGCCATTTAACGTATCATCGCCATCGCCGCCATCAAGTACATCAAGATCTACTCCACCGTCTAAAGAATCATTGCCAATGTCTCCTGTTAAATTGTCAGTGCCAGCTCCGCCAATGAGCGTATCGTTTTCTGTTCCACCATAAAGTTTGTCATTACCATTGCCGCCATTTAACGTGTCATTTCCTGCATCACCATAGATAGTATCTAGACCATCCAAACCACTAAAATAGTCGTTTCCTGTTCCGCCGATTAGCGTATCGTTGCCTATGCTGCCGTCTAAGGAATCATTACCATCAGCACCATAGAAAAGATTAAGAATATTATCAGTATTTAAGTCTAATTTAATATTTTTTGAACCAATAGTAATCTGAGTAGAGTTGCCTATAGTTTGATTATTTACCGAAAAGCTGACATTATAGGTTCCCGCTAATAATGCCATCTGGTAGCCACCAGCCATCATACTAAGTGTAGAGTATGAAGTATTATCAGACTGGCGAACTGCGGTTATTTTAATTCCTGCTAAACCTTCTCCTATGGTATAAAATTCATCTTCTGAAACTAAGTCATTATAAGTTACACCTGTAAGGAAAACATTTGAGCCAGATGTGGCAAAGTTTTGTGTCACCATTAAGGAATTATAGCCTTTAAAGTCTCCTGTCAGATTACCTAAACCAATTTCACGAAAACTATTGTCTAAGATATTTACACGATGACCATAACTTTTAAATAATCCCTTATTTACTTCAGCTACAGCATTGTTCACGTTAAGTATCCCTGTAGTTCCCGTATACCCAATATTTTCACCCCAAGTCCAATTACCAGTAAACTGATATCCTGCACGTCTCATGCGATCGCCTGGATCGCTGTCTTTTCCATCTATTTTTTCCCCTGTATGATCGAAAATATCTGTGTTTAGCATCCATTGACTGTGCGATCGCGCTGCATCAATTAATAAGAGATTAAAAGCGAGCGGTTGCTTGGAATCACTAGAAATAGTATTGGCAGGCAATCCAGCATTTAAATCTATGCCAAATAAATTTGCTTCTCCCAAGGGATTAAAACGGGCGCGATTAATTAATTCGAGCAGATACTGCTCAGATGCTGAAGGTTGAACCATGGAAATCACCTGATTTTTGAAATAAACTTACCTACCAATGTAATCATGGTTTATTTGGTTGCAAACAGTGTTTATCCCATATTTCTTGTGGCAGAGAATGCCGTGTATTTACTTGGTTTAAGACAACTTTATCTAGAACAAAATTCTGTTTGCTGAACTACCCAGGAAAACCTAAACAGTTTAGGATGTAGATTAAGTTTTTAAGTCCAAATTTAGTTCAAAACCCGCTCTGAGAGAATGAAAAAGCTGCTGGCTAAGGTGCAAAAATCTTCATGGTTGGCAAATAGTTCTCTTGATACTCGCTACGCTTTATTAGAAGCCTGTTTAATCGGTTTATTTTCGGCTCTAGCTGCGGTAATGCTCAAGCAGGGTATTGGCTGGCTGGGAGGTTGGCGGGTACAGACAGCAAATCTGATTGGGGGAAAGATTGTTTTACCCTTAATGGGTTTAGTTTTTGGTACTATGGCGGGAGTGATCATCCAGGTTTTGTCTCCTGCTGCTGCTGGGGGTGGTATTCCCCAGGTAAAGGCAGCTTTAGCTAAATATCCCGTAACTTTAAATCTACGTACTGCCTTGGTTAAAACTCTCGCTACTATTTTAGTCGTGGGGGCGGGTTTTACAGTAGGTCGTCGTGGCCCCACGGTACATATTGGAGCAGCATTAGGAGCGCAGGTTAGTCGCTGGATTCCTAATTCGCCAACTAATCGTCGTCAGATGATCGCAGCAGGGGCAGCGGCAGGCTTGGCAGCAGGTTTTAATACTCCTATTGCTGGGGTGCTGTTCGTAGTCGAAGAGTTGATGCGGGATATTTCAGGGTTGACTCTCGAAACTGCGATCGCTGCTTCATTTACTGGTGCTGTTGTCTCCCGCATTCTTGGTTCAACGCATTTTAACGTTCCTCTGGAAGCAATTGATTCTGCGCGTCAAGGTAGTTTTGCTGTCGGCGAAATTCCCTTTTATCTTGTTTTGGGGATCCTGGCAGGAGTATTGGGAGGGATTTTTAACCGAGGGATTATTCGCGGGATGAAGTTTAGTCGTACCTTCCCTTTCCCCATGCCGATCCAAATCGGCTTGGCAGGATTGATTTCAGGCACAGTAATTGCTTGGCTGCCTCCCTTTTTTCAAGACAATGCGGGATTAAGAGAATTGTTAATCGCTGGACAGTTTAGCTGGCAGACGACAGCCATCGTTTTTGTGGCTCAATTCTGTCTGACGATTTTGGCCTATAGTGCAGGTGCGCCAGGGGGTTTATTTGCTCCTGCCTTGGTCTTAGGTTCGGCTTTGGGATATTTGGTGGGGTTGACGGAAGTAGCTTTAATTAGTTCGGAATCCCCCTATACATTTGCCCTAACAGGTATGGGAGCATTTTTCACCTCGGTAGTTAGAGTTCCTGTAACGGCAATTATTATTGTGTTTGAAATGACGGCAGACTTTAATTTGGTACTACCGCTGATGATTACCTGTGCCGTAGCCTATATTGTGGCGGAAAGCGTCTCCAAAGGTTCTCTATATGAGCATTTACTAGAAATTAGCGGGATTGAATTAACGGAAGATAATCCGAACCATGACTTTATGGCGGAGTTGACGGCAAATGATGTGATGCAGCCTAAAGTAGAAACTCTCCCTAGTAATCTCCCTTTGCCAGAGTTGGTTAAGGCAATATCGCGATCGCATCATCGCGGTTTTCCTGTAGTAGAAGACGGCAAACTGGTAGGAATTATTGCTCAGTCAGATATTCCTCAAGATAGCCAGCAAACAACGTCTATGCTGCTCAAAGATATTATGACTCCTCACCCGATCTCAGTCGGTCTTGAAACTTCTTTAGCGGATGTTTTATACCTGCTTAATCGCTATCAACTTTCTCGTTTACCCGTTACGGAAGGTTGTAAACTTCTGGGAATTATTACCCGCAGCGACATTATTAAAGCCGAAGCCAAACAGCTAAATTACGATCATCTACCAAAAGCTCGTCTTGAGCCTTCTTACGTAGTGTATCAAAGTCGTTCCCCCGCCACAGGAAAAGGGCGTATTTTATTACCCCTGGCAAATCCTGAAAATATAGATGCTTTGTTACAAATTGCTGAAGCGATCGCCAGGTATCATAATTACGAAATTCAATGTTTGCGCGTGATCTGTGTTCCTAATTATGTTTTTCCCGCCCAAGCTGAGGTGGAAACGGCTGCCGATCGCCAATTAATGCAACAATTAGAGGACTGGGGTAAAGCATCTGGAATTTCTCTCCATACCCAAATTCGCGTTGCCACAGATATTAGTGAAGCTATTTTAGAAACTATTACCAGAGAGCAGATTGACTTGCTACTCATGGGTTGGAAAGGCAAAAGCTCGGGAATCGAATCGATTTTTGGTAACGTGGTCGATACTTTAATCTTGCAAGCAGCTTGCGATTTGATGCTGATTAAGCTTGGGACTGCACCTCATGCCTTTCCTCAACAGCTTGAACTACGGCATAAATGGCTAATTCCCACCACGGGGGGCGATCGCATTAATAAGCTGTTAACTATTTTGCCTGCTCTAGCTAATCTGCACCCTATTCCGCCCAAAATACAATTATGTCAGATATCTTCTGCCAATTTAGGGCGACGCTACACCCCCGATTTTGAACAGGCTGTCGAACTGCTAAAAAATACCCTAAGCTGTCCCATTTTTTCCCTACTGATTACCAGTGATTCCGTCTCAAAAGCTGTGATTGAATTAACCCAATATAAAAAATATGGCTTGGTGGTTTTGGGGGCGAGTAATGAAGGATTACTACAAAATGTAATAAATGGTAATATTCCTGAAGCGATCGCCCATCATGCCAACAGTACCGTAATTATTTTTCGCAATTCAGCTAAATAAAGTTATCAATAATACAGACCGTTTTTGCTATCTGAGGCAACATATTAACAGGTTGCATAAAAGCCGTTTGATTATCCAGATTTGCTTAACATCTATTCCTGAAAAGTCACAGTATCTTGGCAAAACTTTTAAGGTTTCTTGACAAAAGTGTTGCGTACTTTGACAATTCCTTTAATTTATAAAAATCTTATTTATATTGGATATATAGAAAGAAATTAAGTTTTAAATCCTTTTTTGTTTAGATATATTACGGTAAAAAATTATGAATGTTAACAGTTCTTGCCCCTGCTGTTCCAGTTCAATGCTCCTACACCTTAGTAGCCGTCGCAGTTTTTGGCTTTGTAGTCACTGTCGAGCGGAAATTCCTAACGCCGATTCTCAAGTAAGCCTTAACAAAAGTACGTCAATAAAGTTTAATTCCTCTGGCCTTAAATCAGCGATCGCCCCTTTACAATCGGGACAACCAGTTGCTGCAATCTAGAAGTGCAATCTAGAAAATTTAAAGATTGATTTAACTATTGTATAAATCATTATTGGGTAATTGTGGTGTTTAGTCAACTAGCCGTTAGAGCTTAAGCCACATATTGACCATTTTGACTAGGTAGTCCTAAAGGACGACGCGACCCTAAAGGGTTAGCTTCGCGTCAGCTAGTCCTAAAGGATACTGCTGCGCATATGCCGTGGCATATTGTCCTAAAGGATACACCTTCGGATATACCCTTGTCCTAAAGGATAAGCTTCGCAAATGGTATACCGCTCCGCATATAGGTGTAGGTAGTAGAAAAAAACGCCCTAACATTGTTTGGTATTGCTATATTTCTAACTACTGCAAAACTGTAGTTAGGGTAGCAACAAAATTGGGATAAGAGATCGAAGCTGCCTCAGCGTGATTGATGGTTGTTTGACCTTGAGCATTTAAAGCAGCGATCGCTAAACTCATGGCAATTCGATGATCGCCAAAGCTATCGGTCTCTGCACCTTGAAGCTCGTATCCTCCTGTAATTTGCAGCCCATCCTCTAATTCAGTAATTTTTGCGCCCATTTTGCCTAATTCTGTCGCCATGACGGCAAGGCGATCGCTTTCTTTGACTCTCAACTCGGCAGCATCTTTGATTACGGTTATTCCTTCAGCAAAGGCAGCAGCCACAGCCAGAATCGGAATTTCATCAATGAGGCGAGGAACTAAATCACCTGCAATTTCACAGGCTTTCAGCTGACTGGATCGCACTCTTAAGTCGGCTACAGGCTCTCCTGCTACTACTCGCTCGTTGAGCCTAGTAATATCTGCTTCCATCATCTCCAAGGCTTCGAGAATTCCTGTGCGAGTCGGATTCACTCCCACATTTTCAATTAGCAAGTCTGAATCGGGAACAATTGCCCCTGCTACTAACCAAAAGGCAGCAGAACTAATATCTCCAGGGACAATCACTTTTTGTCCGCGCAAAGTAGGCTGTCCTGTTAGAGTAACGCTGTGGGTATGGCGATCGATCTCTAAATTTGCGCCAAAAGCTTGTAGCATCCTTTCGCTATGGTCACGGGACAAAGCAGGTTCGGTTACGGTAGTCTGACCATCGACCATCAATCCTGCTAGGAGGATGCAGGATTTAACCTGTGCCGAAGCAATAGGCGAATGATAGTGAGTGGGTTGTAGCTGCCTTCCCTGCACTGCTAGAGGAGCAAGAGAATTGCCCTGACGACCCCAGATACTAGCGCCCATTTGAGTTAAAGGTTTAATTACCCGCGACATAGGACGCGATCGCAGAGAACTATCTCCTGTGACGGTAAACAGGCGATCGCTGTGAGAAGCTAATAAACCCAGCATCAAGCGCATAGTTGTTCCCGAATTACCCGCATCCAAAACATCATTTGGTTCTTGCAAGTTACCTAAGCCGACTCCTGTAACAGTAACTCGTTGGGAATTCAACTCGGAAATCTTAGCGCCCATTGCTCGAAAACAGGCAGCAGTACTGCGAGGATCTTCCCCTAAAAGCAAGCCTTCAATAATTGTTTCTCCTTCGGCGATCGCTCCTAACATCAATGCCCGATGAGAAATGGACTTATCGCCTGGAATAGTGAGCTTACCCTGAACCGAACTTCCTCCGCTACGAGGATTGATTAACAACTGCTGCGAATTTTCTGCACCGTCTTGAATACTGACAATCGGAGAAGCCATGAGGTAATCTGACAATAATTTTCGTAGCTAATGTTAGCAGAATATGGATTTCAACAGGAATAACTAACTCCTAAGAAACAAATTAATCTGCTGAGGCTGGGAAAAGGTTAAAGGGAAAAGCGCGAATTTGCGTTGCCCTAAAGGAATAGTCCTAAAGGATTAGCTTCGCCCTAAAGGATTAGCTGCGCGTCCGTCCTTCGCGTCGCGGGGGTTTCCCCCGTTGTCCTAAAGGATACACCTTCGGATAAGCAAACTTCGTAAGAAGGGAAAAAAATCGTTTCTCTCTGAGATTACGAATCCTGTTCGTTGGACGCTGGTGTTACGCACCTGCTAATTTAATTTACTCTATATTTTTTACGTAGGGACTTGGGGCAATAATTATCTCCCCATCTCCCTATCTCCCTATCCTCACAAGGGTAGGTTTTTTACCAAGGTGTGAGTAAAGGCTCAAAAAAGAGATAAAAGTAAAATAAGAAACTAAATAAAATGCTTGAGAGATAAAATCAAATCAACATCTCAAAGATTGGAAACAGATTGTCAGTTGTAGATTTCCTGATTTGAGTCTACCGCAAGTTAATGAGTTAGCAACTTGGAGCTTTAGAATAGTAATGACACATTCAAGTAGTTTAACCAAAGTGTCAAACCTAATCGCTAAAGTAAATCAAGAACAAGAAAATACAGTCAGACAAAGATTAAAAGAGTGGTACAAATCAGGGGAATCTAAAGCAAAAACAAATACTAAAAGAGCTTCACTTGAAGTAAGCGAATGTTTTAGTTCGTTACTGAAATGGATCATTGATTTGCTGCCTCAAACTAATCAAGAGCTGCCGATAAGAATGGATGCGACTAATATCGGTCAGAATTTTACTGTCCTGTCGATTAATGTCCTCTACCGTAGATGTTCTATTCCTGTGGCATGGAAAGTTGTCAAAGGAACATCTAAGGGAAGTTGGAAGCCCTATTGGAAAGAGCTATTTCAATCTCTCAAAGATATTGTGCCAAAGGATTACTTCGTAATTGTCAGTGCCGATAGAGGATTGTATGCTGATTGGCTGTATGAAGAGATTGTTGCTCTCGGTTGGCATCCATTTTTAAGAATCAATCATCAAGGTCAATACTGCAATTTAGGTTCAGATTCTAAGGCTTGCCTTAGCAACAATTGTGACTCCTAAACTCAAGAATTGGTCAGGACGAATTACCTGCTTTAAAACCAACCCAATTGATTGCACTCTCTTAGCTAGATGGGATGATAGTTATGTCGATCCTTGGCTAATTCTTCCTAATTGTAAAAAACCTACCCTTGTAAGGTGAGATAGAGGGGGTAATACTCCAATAACTCCACCACTCCAATAACTCCCAATACCCAATCCCTGTCTTATTTTTAACCTAGTTGTCCGCAGCACATGATCAAAGCCAAAACTCGTAACTCCTCTTCAATTCCAATGCCTGGGTTGAAAAAACTGTTATCTTATCGCCGTGAATGGCTACGGGGAGATATATTGGCTGGGTTGACGGTGGCGGCATATTTGATTCCGCAATGTATGGCTTATGGGGAGTTAGCAGGGGTGGAGCCAGTGGCAGGTTTATGGGCAATTTTACCGCCGATGATTATCTATGCCATATTCGGTTCTTCGACTCAGCTTTCGATTGGGCCCGAATCCAGTACCGCAGTGATGACGGCTGTAGCGATCGCGCCTTTGGCAGCAACGAGGAGCGATACTTATATTAGTCTGGCTGCATTACTAGCAATCGTCATGGGGTTAGTTTGTCTTGCAGGTTATATTGCCAAATTAGGGTTTTTAGCCGATTTGCTTTCCAAACCTGTACTAATTGGCTACATGGCAGGAATTGCCCTAATTATGATTGGCGGGCAAATAGGTAAGATTGCCAAAATTGAGATTGAAGCAGATGCTTTTTTTGGTCAGATTAGTGAATTTGTGAGTAAACTACAGCTAGCCCACACGCCGACGTTAATTTTGGGCATTGCTGTTTTAATTTTCCTGTTTACTTTACAGCGTCGTTTCCCGACTGCACCCATACCTTTGATAGCTGTTTTATTATCCACCGCAGCAGTGGCAATATTCGATCTTAATGCTCGTGGAGTGGCGGTAGTGGGAGAAATTCCCGCTGGCTTACCTCAGTTCGCTCTTCCTCAGATCTCATTTCAAGATTTAAGCTCTTTAGTTGCTGCTGCGGTGGGAATTTCTATTGTCGGCTATTCTGATAACGTATTGACAGCCAGAGCATTTGCCACTCGCCATAACTATAAAATTGATGCCAATCAAGAACTATTAGCTTTGGGTTTGGCAAACTTGGGTAACGGACTAATGCAGGGGTTTCCGATTAGCGGTAGCGCTAGTCGTACCGTAATTGGCGATTCGGTAGGGAGCAAAAGCCAGCTATTTTCATTGGTAGCAATGGTGGCGGTGATTGTGGTGCTGCTGTTTTTACGTCCCGTATTAGCTTTATTTCCCAAAGCTGCTTTAGGAGCAATTGTTATTTATGCTGCCACCAGATTAATTGAAATTGCCCAATTTATTAGACTATATCGATTTCGCCGTAGTGAATTTCTCCTGGCTATTATCACCACCCTTGCCGTATTAGCAACCGATATTTTAGTCGGCGTGGGAATAGCGGTTAGCCTCTCAGTAATTGAGCTATTTTCTCGGGTTGCTCGTCCCCATGATGCTGTACTCGGAACAGTTCCCGATTTAGCTGGACTTCATGATATTGAAGACTGGGAGGGTGCAACAACCATTCCAGGACTACTAATATATCGCTATGATGCGCCTTTATGTTTTGCTAATGCCGAAAATTTCAAACAGCGATCGCTTTTAGCCATTGAAGCTGAATCAGTACCCGTGGAATGGTTTGTTCTCAATATGGAAGCCAATGTCGAAATTGATATTACGGCGATCGATATGTTGTCAGAATTGAGAGCTGAATTAGCTTCTAAAAACATTACCTTTGCCATGGCACGAGTCAAACAAGATTTATATTTGAATCTTGAACGGGCAGGGTTTCTCAAGAATATGACCGCCGAACATATTTATCCTACTCTGCCTACAGCGATCGCCGCTTTTGAAAGGAAATAATTTCTATTTATCCTAAAGGATTAGCTCGCAAGCTCGTCCTAAAGGATTAGCTGGCGCGTCCGTCCTTCGCGTCCTAAAGGACTTGTCTCGCATAGTTGGAGATACCGCTCCGCGACACGAAGTTATTCCTTTAGGGCATATCGCACTTCGTTATCAATTGATCAATGTTCACTGCTCATTGATCATTGATCAAAGCTTTACAAGTTTTTTAAATTATTCGTTTAATCTCAAGGTGAAGCATAATTTACTCTTCGTCAATGGAGACGGCAAATGTTATTTCGCCAGCTATATGACAGTGAATCAAGTACTTATACTTACTTATTAGCAGATTTAGAGCGACAAGAAGCCATATTAATCGATCCTGTCTTAGAACAGGTAGAACGGGATTTAAAGCTACTTCAAGAATTAGGTTTAAATCTGCGCTACTGCCTAGAAACCCATATTCACGCCGACCATATTACGGGTACGGGTAAGCTGCGGGAATTGACTGGCTGCCTGGGTATTCTTCCCGCCAAGGCTCAAGCTGATTGTGCTGACCGCTATATTCAAGATGAAGAGGATTTAGAATTAGGTTCAATTGTGATTAAAGCGATCTCCACTCCTGGACATACTGATAGTCATATGGCTTATTTAGTAAATCAAGAAAGAGTCTTAACAGGAGATGCTTTATTTATTCGTGGATGTGGTCGCACCGATTTTCAAGCTGGGGATGCAGGTACATTATATGATTCAGTCACCACCAGATTGTTTACTCTACCTGATTCAACCTTAGTTTATCCTGCCCATGACTATAAAGGACAAACAGTTTCCACCATTGGGGTAGAAAAAAGCGAGAATCCTCGTTTTGCAGGTAGAGATCGGGCTAACTTTATTCAGTTTATGAATAATCTCAATCTTCCCGCTCCTCAAAAAATGACCGAAGCAGTACCAGCTAACCAACAATGTGGTCGTAAGTGAGCATAAAATAAAATAAGAGCGATCTCAAAGAGATCTAAAAACCCTGAAGGATCTATTTTCAGACATACATGCTAACTAGATAATTAGCTATTAATTTAAATAGTTAATTAAACTTGTTATGCTTAATTAAATCTTATAAAATAAGAGCATGGTCAACAAAATAAATTTTGCTCATTAAACTGAAGATTCTAAATCCAGTAATCAAGTAAACAGGCTATAGCTCCTTTAATACTTAAACTGTTTACAATCTAAAGTTCAGATGGTTTTTAAGCTAGTAAAAATATTGATAACTTGAATTAGTTCAGTGTAATATTCAATAGTTATTATTGAAATTAATCTATTATTGCTTTTCCTAATTGCTTTAATCTATGTTATTTATTCAAACCAATCTATTATCGATTATGTTGTAAATTGCTTGATTGATATTATTTTAAGCCCCAGATAAAAATTTTAAGCTCAAGATAAAAATTGAATTTTTATTGATAAGTATAACGGATCAATTCTCCAGGGTAATAATGTCAAATACATTTAGTCAAAAATATAAGCTTTATACTGGTAAAAAATTAAGTTGGCTACAGCTAACATTTTTATTAGGCAACTCTATTTTTGCTGAGATCCTACCATGGGTGGTTTTTTTCGCTAGTTACAGTTTTGTGTTGCTGTTAATTTATTGTCGATGGACATTTCCCGTTTTAATCCCAGAAAATGATCGTGCCATATCTACATTATTGATCCTGTTTAATCTTGGCTTACCTTCGTTATTGGTTTTTAGAACTAATACAGCTAATGAAAGATTTTGGGAAGCTCGTAAATTATGGGGAAATTTAGTTAATGTTGTGCGCAACTTAACTCGTGATATTTGCATTGTAGTTCAAGCTAAACATCCCAAAAACCAAAAAGAAAAAGAAGAGATTCTATTATTAGTTGTTGCCTTTGCCATCGCGATGAAGTTACATTTAAGATCGGAAAAAGTTAATGATGAACTTATTTCACTAGTATCTACAAATCAATTTTATCAACTTAAATATAATTCAGCTCATCCTCCATTACAGATTGCTTTTTGGCTTGGAGATTACTTACAATTTGAATGCGACCAGAACTGTATACATATTTATCAGTTAGTAGCGTTACATAGTTTGGTTGATAATTTAGTTGATATTTTAGGTGGTTGTGAACGTATTTTAAAGACTCCACAACCAATTATTTATACTTTAGTACTGAGAAAATTAGTAATTTTTTATTGCTTACTACTACCATTTGAAGTACTTTTTTATTTTCGCGGATTTACTATTTTAATTGTTACTGTTGTCAGTATAATTTTATTTGCGATCAAACAAATAGGCTCACAACTTGAAGAGCCTTTTGGTCATCATCCTCACGCTCTACCATTAGATTTGATTTGCAATACAATTTTACAGAACGTTCAAGAGTTAATTAAACAGATAAACTATTCGTCGCCAGGCATAAAGGAAAGCGCAGCAAAAAGACACAGAAAAAACAAACTAATTGCTTTAAAAAATTCAATCGTATCTTTAGAAAACGGGCATCTCAATCAGTCGAAAGAAGGTTGATTGTCTTACAGTAGGTTTTAATTGAATAGACCACGTTATTGATTAACTAGTTTTTCCTAAAGAATATAGCTTTTAGCTTTTAGCTTATGTATTTTACTCAACTGAAAAGTACACAAGTTTAAACAGGTTTATCAGTAGAGATTACCTGCTCAATGATATCGGCAGCTTTACTCGTTCCTCCTGATTGTTGCATTGCTGCTTGAAGCTTAAGGGCATTCTGTCGATAAACATCATCCGTTAAGACTTGTTTTATAGCTTGCTGCAATTTTTTGACTGTCACTTTCTTCAAGGGTACAACTTCCCCTGTGCCTGTCCAAGCAATTCGTGCTGCGACTCCAGGCTGATCGTTAGTAATGGGAATAGCTACCATCGGCACACCATTACTGAGAGATTCTAAAACAGTATTTAATCCTGCGTGAGTAATAGTTAAAGTTGCCCGTTGTAAAAGTTCCAGTTGAGGTGCATAGCCTACCACTATGGGATTACCTGGTAATTCTGGCAAAGAATGAGGATCTGTACCACCACCAAGAGCGATCGCTAATTGAGCATCCATGTCTGCACAGGCTTGGGCAATCATTTCAAAGATCCATAACAGTTGGTTTTGTAGTGTCCCTAAAGAAGCATAAATCAGCGGTTGTCCCGTTAATTGTTCATAAGGAAAAGCGATCGACTCGCGACTAGCAGGATTACTAAACGAGCCAGTGAAATGAAAACAGGAAGGTAATTCTCGTCGAGGAAATTCAAACTCTGCTGGCTGTTGACTAATTTGAGCTAGCTGAGAATATCTTTGATTAGGATGAGTATGCAACGGCAAATTCCATTGTTGGCGTTGAGCATTAATAGTTTTGGTAATATTTTGAACAGCAAGATCGAGTACCAAATATCTTATTTTATTGCGTAAAATTCCTCGCCAAGAAATATCATAATTGCTCAATGTATTAAAAGGTGAAATGCTGGGTTCTCGATTTAAGATCAAGGCGCTAGCAATACTGATAAAAGGAAGCTGGAGATACTCGGCAACAGTTCCCCCTTCTGAGGAAACTTGGTCAATTAACAAGGCTTCGATTCCTGTTTTCTCGATGATCTCTGGTGCATCTTGAAAATACTTGGCTGCTGTGTTGGTAATCCACTCGATTGTGTACTGTAATGCTTTAAAACCACTTAAATTACCAAGTTCAGTATAGAGTTTCTTCGTTGAGCCAGGAGGGAAGTTAGACAGTCCAATTGCCTGAAATTCGAGTCCCGCAGCTAATACCTTGGGTTGAGCATCAGCGATCGCCAGTACCGTAACACGATGTCCTCGTTGTTTTAGTTCGTAACCTAGAGTTGTCATGGTGTTTAAATGTCCCACAGTAGCAGGACAAATGATGCCAAAATGAGTCATAAAATTTCCTGACGAAGATACTACTATGGTTGACTATAAAGCATTAAATAAATTAATTTGAGCTAAATATGAATATTATTGAAGCGGTGTTTGTCTGATCGAGGCGATCGCCTCTTGGAAAAAGCAGTCTGCGGTTAGATCAGATAAATAATTAACCTCAGTTCGGGTTAAGAACATTAATCGGTGGGGGTAGCTTTTAAGATATTTTCGATGACACTCTACCCTGAAAGAATAGCGAAAATAGTATTTTTCCAATCCTTTGGTCACAACGATTTTTGCTTATCCCGAACTCAGGTTATCTACTACACGATTTTAGATCTGTCTTTAGATCTGTCCAGGTACAGAAGCTTCTCATTCAGTAATTTCGTTGAGCGAGAGATTATTTAATTATTTATTTAAAGCTCTAACTTGCTAAGGTGTAGGTATCTGAGCCGAGGATTGCTATATGAACTTATCCGATCTAGTCTCTTTTCTTCAGCAAAAAACCTGTTTAGGTATTTTATCATCTGATATTTTAACGGCGATCGCCAGTAGTTTAACCGAACAGACTATTACTGCAAAGCAAACTGTAGTTGTGGAAAATGTTGAGCCTGATGCTTTATATATTGTTAAATCAGGTAGGTTAGCTAGTAACAGCATCGCGGAATCGAGTCAAAGTAGTTTACTTTCGGGAACGGTACTCAATTTATATGCACTACTGTTAAATCAGCCAACTCAGTATCAGGTGGAAACCATTACCGAAGTTCAGGTTTGGTTAATTGCTCGTGAGCGCTTTCAAGAGTTGATGCAGCAATATCCCCAAATTCCCCAGGCTTTTTCTCAACAGTTAGCCACTCAAGTTAAAGAATTATCAGAACAGCTACAGTTTGAACAAGAACGTCAGGTAATATTAAGACCTTATTTGGTCAGTAAAGCTAAACGGGGTGTCATTGGTAAAAGTCGCTATGCGACGAGATTGCGAGCGCAAATTAAACAGGCTGCCCAAACCAGAGAGTCGGTTTTAATTTTTGGCGAACCAGGCTTAGAAAAAGATAACCTGGCGACTTTAATTCACTTTGGTTCTGCTCATCGTCGTCAGCCGATTATTAAAATTGACTGTTCTAAGTTACAGACTAGTGGTGCTGAATTATTTGGTCGTAGTGGCGGAAAACCAGGACTAATTGCCTGTGTTCAAGAAGGGACTTTGGTTCTCAATAATGTTCACCTATTGACACAAGAATTGATTCCTGCGATCGCCGAGCTACTTAAAACTCATCAATATACGCCAATTACCCGCCCAGGGGGAGAAGCTGCCGAACCGCAAACATCTCAAGCCCGAATAATTCTCATTTCTGAGCAGGTGATTACTGCGATCGATTCTGTCGTGGAAAATTTAATCAAAGTACCTCCCCTGAGAGTACGTAAAGTAGATCTTGATGAGCAGATTAACTATTATCTCAGTTTGATTGGGCGTAATAAATGTCTGCAAAGAACTAAAATTACTCCTGAAGCGGTGCGTAATCTTCAGGCTTACGATTTTCCCAATAATCTGCGGGAGCTAGAAAGTATTGTTGAACGGGCTTTAGCTCAACTCCAAGGCTGCGATGAGATTACCGAAGAGGTGGTATGGCAGTCTCAAAGTAAAAAGCAACAATATCGCTTGAATCTACTCAATAGATATCCTCAGCTGCGCTACTGGCTTAGGAGTGACTGGTATCCCACTAGAATTAACTACGGCTTCATTCTGGGCTTTTTTGCCTTAATTGTCCTAATTCTGTTTATTGCTCCCCAAAATCGCCAGGAGAACTTTGCTCTAAATATGTTTTGGGCGTGGTGGTGGCCTTTGATTTTAATTGGCTTTCCCTTTGTGGGTAGGCTGTGGTGTGCTTTTTGTCCCTTTATGATTTATGGCGAGATCACGCAAAAACTATCGCTGATTTTATGGCCGCGATCGCTCAAAAAATGGCCCAGACATGCTGCTGAACAATGGGGTGGCTGGTTTTTATTTGGTTTGTTTGCTTTGATCTTACTTTGGGAGGAACTCTGGGATCTAGAAAATACTGCCTATCTTTCTGCTTGTTTGCTGCTGCTAATTACCGCAGGGGCGATGATCTTTTCTACCATTTTTGAACGGCGTTTCTGGTGTCGCTATCTCTGTCCAATTGGCGGCATGAACGGCTTATTCGCCAAGCTTTCCATGACGGAATTACGAGCGCAACAGGGAACTTGTTCGGCAACCTGTACAACCTACCAATGTTATAAGGGTGGTGCTGCAAAAGGAGAAGGACAAGAAACTAACGGCTGTCCCCTCTATTCCCATCCCGCACAGCTAGTAGATAATAAAGATTGCGTCCTCTGTATGACTTGTCTTAAAGCCTGTCCCCACCGCTCAGTAGAGTTTAATTTACGTCCTCCTGGGATTGAACTCTGGACAACTCACACACCCCATAGTTATGAAGTGGCGTTGTTGTTCTTGTTGTTAAACGTTATTTTTCTGCACCGTTTACCAGAAATATCCACCAGACTAGGTTTAGATTTACATCTAGAGCGATTTAGCAACCATGCTTTAGTTTCCGTGGTAGTTTTGGCAGTACCGATTATCTTGCCTTTACTAGCCCAAGGAGCAAATATACTAATCAGCAAATTGAACCGCAAACATACACCTCGTAAATTTATTGAATTAGCTTATGGCTATTTACCTCTGGTTTTAGCTGGAAACTTAGCTCACTATCTACGCCTAGGCTTAAGTGAGGGAGGTAGAATACTCCCCGTAACCATGGCAACTTTCGGTTTAAATGGTGCAAGTCTTCCTGTACTTGTCGCTCATCCTGCCGTAATTGCTTTTCTCCAGGGTAGCTGTCTAATTATCGGCGTGTTGCTAGCAATTTTATTAACTCAAAAGATTGCCCGTCAGCAGTTTAGATATTTAATCCCGCAAATAGGGGCGATCGCATTTTTGGCAACTGGCATGTGGCAAGTAATTGTGGGGTTTTGAGTAATAGGTAATAGGTAATAGGTAATGGGTAATGGGTAATGGGTAATGGGTAATGGGTAATGGGTAATGATCGTTCGCATTTATCGTCGGGTGAAAACTAGATGTTGTTGCTCAGATAATTCAGGATTATAGCTATAGCCAGCTTCGGCAAAATTTGGCAGATCTGCTGTATTTTTTAGACGGTTTTTAATAATGTAGGCTGCCATCATGCCACGAGCTTTTTTGGCGTAGAAACTGATGATTTTGTATTTACCATTGTGCCAATCTTTAAACACAGGGGTAATAATTGCTCCTGTCAGCAATTTAGGTTTTACTGCTTGGAAATATTCATTAGAAGCTAGGTTGATAATAGTTTTTTGCTCTAGTTTCTCTAGCTGCTGATTAATAGTGTGAGTTAACTTATCCGCCCAAAACTCATAGAGGGTATTTGCTGATAAATCTTGTAGTTTGGCATGAGCTAACTTTGTCCCCATTTCTAAGCGATAGGGTTGGATTAGATCTAATGGACGTAGCACCCCATATAACCCTGAGAGTATTCTTAAATGTTCTTGGGCAAAATCAAAATCTTCTGGTTCAAAGCGATCCACTTGCATTCCCTGATAAACATCACCCTGAAACGCCAATAAAGCCTGTTTCGCCTTCGTGTCATCAAAAGTGGCTTGCCAAGTCTTAAAGCGATCGCTATTTAATTCCCCCAACTTGTCGCTAATCTTCATTAAAGTAGAAATTTCTGGTGCTGATAGCTGTCGTAGCTGTGTAACTAGTCTCTCTGTATCGGCTAAAAATTCTGGTTGAGAAAAGCGTTGAATCGGTGCAGGAGTTTCAAAGTCTAAGGTTTTGGCAGGGGAAATTAACACTAACATTTAGTTTTCGTTGATTAAATTGAAATTGTAGGAAATAACGGCGATCGCTTTTATTAACCTTAACCGTTAAATTATCGTAGTCCGAACTCACGCTAAATCAAGGATTTACTAGGTTCAGGCAAATCGACAGATTCAGGTTCACTATTTAAGGCATCGATTACCCCCAACATTTCTCGCTCAAAGCTTACCTGCGCCCGATTGGTTTTTGCCCCAAAATAAAAGCTACGATCTTGTTCTAACGCCCAGATTTGAGAATGGGAAAAGTAGCTCATAACTACCCCAATCATTAGTAAAGCAAAGCCTGTATAAACAATTGGCACACCAGGATCGGCTTTAATCTGTAAGCCAGTACTGCCAATAATATCAATCAGCTTAATGTTAATCCCGTCAATATTGATACTTTGACCAATCCGAATGGCGCTGGTTAAATCTCCTTGCTGGTTATAAATCAAAGCTGTTCCCTGAAGATCCTTAATCAGCATGGAAACCCCAGTACTCATATCGGGCTTGGTTGGAATCCAAGTTCCCCAGATATTACCCGCCCCCAGAGTGTCTAACTTCGCCACAGGTAGCTGAAAGATCGGGCTATTGTTTAACTGTACCTTGGCCGCAGCAATACTCCAGTTGGTTTGATAGAAAGTAACGCCATCATACCGCAGGGGTTTATTAACATGAATCGTTTCTCGTTTAATTTCTTCACCGCGATCGCTCAACACCGAAAGATCGGAATAGAATTGATCGATATCACCATTCTCGGTGTAGTCAATCCAAAAGCGATTTACTTTAACTGACCAATCTGTAGGCAGTTGATTAGCCCCAAACGGCCCTAATTCAATAATATTTTGGATGTTAAAAGTATTGCCACTGGCAACCATTTCTTGAGCAAAAAAACCAGTAAAAATGCCCCACATTCCCCCTGCTAAGACAATTAACATCCCAGCATGAACGATAATCGGCCCAATCCGACCAATAATTCCTTTACGGGCATATAGAGTATGATCCTGTTGCCAGACTTGATAGTTTTGCTGTTTGAGCAGAGGAATTAAAGACTTGATTGAACCTTGCTCTAATTCGGCGCTGAGAGCCAGTTTTTCATATTGTTGGGGCTTTTGATAGTATTTCCACTTACGGGCAGCTTTAAGGGCGGGTAACTGTCTCGTGAAGGTACAGGCGGTTAAACTTGCACCAAATAAAATCAGCAGGGAAAGATACCACCAGGTACTATAAACATGATTTAGTCCCCAAGCAAGAATCACTTTCCAGGTCAAAAAACCGTATAAAGCAGGAGATTCAGGGTAGTTTTGTTGATAGAAAGAGAGAGTTTCTGCCTGTTCAATGACTGTTCCTGAAATACTGACAACGGCGATCGCCAGTAAGAGAATAATAGCTAGTTTTAAATTAGCAATGATGCCAACAAAGCGACGAAATATTGAGCCTGGCTTAAGCAAAAAATTCATTTATGATTTAGTATTATCTATTCATCTATCTTGTCATTATTTATTTATTTTATAGTTAATCTATTCAGACAAAATCTATTTATATATTGTTTCTCAAGCCGAAACTAGCTATTTTGTAATTACTGAGCTAATCCCCTAACATATTTGTCTAACACTTTAATCTACCTAACACTTATTTCTCTCTTGGCTGGTTATGTTGCCTGGAATCTGGGGGCAAATGACGTTGCGAACTCGATGGGTACATCCGTTGGCTCAAAAGCAATCACCCTAACTCAAGCAATTATTGTCGCAGGTATTTTAGAGTTTACTGGGGCGGTAGTCTTTGGTAAGCAAGTATCTGCTACTTTGGCGACAAAGGTGGCTAATCCGAGTCTATTTGCGGAAACTCCCCAGATTTTTTTATTGGGAATGATTGCCGTATTGCTTGCCTGTGGTATTTGGTTACAGGTGGCTACGAGTCAAGGTTTACCCGTAGCTTCATCCCATGCAGTCGTAGGTGCGATCGCTGGATTTAGCTGGGTAGCCATTGGGAAAGAGGCGATCGCCTGGGATAATATTGGTTTGATTTGTTTGGGTTGGGTAATCACGCCGATTGTCAGTGCGCTCGTCGCAGCGAGTCTATATAGTTTGCTGCGCTATTGGCTATTTGAGCAGGATAATACTTTACAGCAGCTACTAGAATGGATTCCCTGGTTGAGTGTAGCTTTAATTGCCGTGTTTGGCGTGATTGTTTTCCCCACAGTGGTGCAGCTACCAGTATTTAACTATATTCCCTTACCTGAAAGAACAATTGGCTTAGGTATGGGCTTCTTAGCAACAGGGGCTATTATTAATTACTCTTGGTACAAGTTTAAAAGCTATCGCCAGCAAGAAATAGAAATACGGATTCTGGAACGGGTAATGGGCAAGTTTCAAGTGTTAAGTGCCTGTTTTGTCGCATTTGCTCATGGTTCTAACGATGTAGGCAATGCGATCGCTCCTTTAGCCGTGATTGTCTTTATCTTCAATACTGGCGTTGTGCCAATTGACAGTTTAGATATTCCCTTGTGGATTTTAGTTTTAGGTGGAGTCGGTATTGTTGGGGGTTTGGCAGTACAGGGAAAAAAAGTAATTACTACTGTGGGGGAAAATATTATTTCTCTTGTCCCCAGTACAGGTTTTTGTGCCGAAATAGCTACCGCCAGTACAATTTTAATTGCCTCTCGACTTGGTTTACCCGTTTCTACTTCCCATGCTTTAGTTGGTAGCGTGATCGGGATTGGTTTAGCCTCGCGGAATCAAGATGTTAAATGGGAGACGATTAAATCTGTAGCCTTAGCCTGGATCGTGACTATACCTGTAGCTGCAATTTTAAGTGCGGGGATTTTTTCTTTATTACGTATAGTGTAAATTCTACCGCTGGCAAATTTCAATCAATGAATTTGTATTGATAAATACTAGCATCGTCTTAGCTGGCTGGCGTGAATCTGTTTATGTGCTTCGTCTTGCAGAACTTGAGGTACGATTGAGGGTGTAAAATTGAGAACTAATTTTGGACATCAACGCCCCCTAGGCCCATCGTATGACAAACTTCGGCTCCAGTGACAGTCCTGAATTACTCTCTGTAACGCAAACTGCTCAGGTACTTGGCGTAACTCGCCAACGAGTACATGACCTAGTTAAGAATGGTCAAATCATAGCCCGAAAACTTGGGCATTATTACTACATAGAGACTACTGAGATCGAAAGATACATGAATCAACCCATAGGAAAACCCTATCAGCCAAGAAGTACAACTTCTGAAGAAAACTCTATTGACAAATAACAATAGAGTCTGTAGACTCATGTTATACTAATGTACTAATAGATAAATAAATGCTCCCTTTTCAATTGATTTCAACTGATGTTGCAGATCGAAAAAAATTGCAACAAATTTACATGAGTAAGCATGGCATCCTCTATCAAGGCGACTGCCTTCAGCTTTTATCGGCATTGCCTGATGAATCTGTAGATCTTGTATTTGCTGATCCACCTTTTAATCTTGGCAAAAAGTACGGTGAAGGAGTGAATGATCAGATGGAGCTAGGTAGATATATAGACTGGTCGCAAAAATGGCTTAGTGAAAGCATTCGCGTACTCAAACCTGGAGGTAGTTTATTTGTCTTTAACCTGCCCAAGTGGTGTATAGAGTATGGTGCATATCTAAGTCGAAAAGGAATGTGTTTTCGGCACTGGATTGCTTGCCGAATGCCGAAAGCTTTTCCTAGAGGGAAAAAGATGTCTCCTGCTCACTACGGGCTACTTTATTACACCAAAGGAGAACCAGCGGTCTTCAACAAAGTCTATACACCTATTCAAGTTTGTAGACACTGTAATGGAGAAATTCGTGACTATGGAGGGCATCGCAAAAGCCTCAATGAAAAGGGAATAAACTTAATGGATGTTTGGGATACGCCAGAAGATGTTTGGGAAGATGCTTCTGAAGCTAACTCTACCAAAGTTTTATGGACATTAGCCGAGGAGATGTGGACTGATATTCCACCAGTTCGGCACCGTCGACATAAAAAACGAGTTCCAAATGAACTTGCGCCCATCATGCTAGAGCGGGTTATTGCAATGGCATCTAATCCAGGACAGATTGTAGTCGATCCGTTTGGAGGCTCTGGCACTACGTTCTATGCAGCAGAAAAACTACACCGCTATTGGATTGGTTCAGAACTTGGGGATACAGACCCAGCAATAGAACGATTAACCAACTTGACAAATGGAATAGTAGAGGAATGGGAATCAGCAAGAGGACGTACAAAATCGAAGTCACGCAAGACAACTGCTTCACAACTGCCAAGTCCTTACTCTACATAAGTTTGTAGCCATAAATTTCAGATCAATGCACGTCCATCAGTGCCTTTAGCAATTTTTGGTACATTGCTATCCACTTGATCATGCTCAATCACAAAGATCGCAAGAAATCCGTCTTTGATTAGGACTGACCGCCAAACATCAAAGTATGGCTCTAGCTCTTCGTAGTTACCAACTCGATCCGTCAGATAAGGATAAAGTTTCCTGCTTGGGAGTACCAAAGCAGAGCCTAGAAAGACACCACGTATTAATCCAAGAACCATCTTATTAACTGCCCGATGACTTGAAGATATATTTCCAGTCTCCCATTCAAGTGCAAAAAGATGGTCATCAATGACTTTTGTAGCATCGACTTTTCCAGGTGATCGGGTTGCGTAGTTAGTTTGGGTTTCGAGCATCCATCCAAATCTATCTTTTAAAGCAATCATGCAAGCTTCTTTAATAGGCTTTACACCGTTACCATGCTTTGTAGGATTGATTGTGAAGTTGGATGTACCAGGAGGATACACGATCAAAGAGATCGCTTCACGAACTTCAGAGCGGATAATCTCCCAATCACTGGATTCTTCAAAGCTCCCAACACTAATCAAAGAAATCTCTTGAACAATTTTCATAAGTATTATTTATATTGGCGTTGCTAATTAGGCAATGTCGTATTAAAGCAAACGTGATAGTAGTTGATACACCAAACGAAAAAAAGCGGTAATGGCGATCGCAGCAGCAGCGGATATGGTTGCAATGAGCAGAACATTTGGGATGGTTAAACTGCCATGGAATTTGGGGATAAAAATCACTATGCCAGTGGTAATTAAGGCAAAAATTGCCAGATCGACTTTTTCAATAGCGCGACGATGGAGAGCAAACATAATTCCACCCATTACAGCGCCAATAATCCCCACACTTTCTCCAGAAAAGGCAAGCCAGCTAATCAAACCAATCGAGATCAATGCTCCTTCAAAACCAATAAAGGCAGCACTAATAAGAACTTCTGTCAGAGAAAAAGGGCGTTTTGTTCTTTTTTGCCGTATTTTCTGAGGTACAGATGTAGCAAGATCAGGTGTCGGAGTAGAATTTGAAACAGCAGGAGGAGGTGTTACTGTATTTATTAGCGTAGGTGTGTTCAGCGTGTTCGATACAGGGGATTTAATTGGTTGATTTTGTTTGGGTATTTGAGTTAGTTTTGTTGGTGGGGTAACAGGATTAATCTGCTTAGATATTACCGTCAAAGCCGCTAAAGCCACACTAGCCGACTGAAAACGGTGAGCGGGAGTTGGCAAGAGCATTCGATCCAGAATTTGCTTCAGGCGATCGCTGATATTTGGGGCAAAATTATGCCATTGCCAAGTATGGTTAAATGAATCATACAGTTCTTCTACTTCTTTATCCGTCAGTAAATTAAGGCAGGTAACAGCTAAAGCATAAATGTCTGTTGAGGGATATACTTGCGCACCTGACATTTGTTCGGGAGGAGCAAACCCCATCGAAAAGATGCCTGTGGATTTTTTAGGATTACCACCCCCTGCTGTAATCTGCTTTACTGCACCAAAATCTAGCAGATATAAAACTCCCTGCTTATTGCGCATAATGTTAGACGGTTTGATATCTCGATGGATCGTATTATTTGCGTGAACGAACTCTAATATTTTGAGAATCTCGATTAAAATTTCGGTCACCTCCGCTTCAGAAAACTTACCTTTGTCGGCTAATTCTTGTTCTAAATCCTGTCCATCGATAAATTCTTGTGCCAAATAAAAATACTGTTCTTCGCCTGTATGCTGCGTATTCTGGACTATTGGCGTAAAAAAAGCATATAAATTGGGAATTTGGGGATGTTTTTGACCGAGTTCTTCTAAAACAACTGCTTCTCTTTCAAATAGTTCTTGGGCAACTGCTCGCTCATGAGCATCAAGATCATTAGAAGGCTTAAACTGCTTGACGACACATAAAGGAAACTTTGGTTTATAGCGATCGCAAGCTAAAAAAGCTGCCCCAAATCCACCCTCTCCGAGTAATTTTGAAGGGAGATAGCGATCGGCTAACAGCAGGGGCATTCCACAGGTGCTACAGTATCTTTGCTGTACTGTTCTAATCTTGGCTTCTGTATCCAGATCGCTAAAAGAATTAAGAGGTTTAGCACAACTAGGGCGAGTACAAATAATTTCCATACAATCTCAGTCAATAGCTATTAGCTGTTAGCTGTTAGTTGTTAGCTGTTAGCCCCACATCCTCCATCCTACATCTAGTTATCCCCGTCTAGAGGGATTAGTAAAACTTGATTTGATGTGTTAGCTATCAGCCAAGAGCAGTATTTGCTTATTGTACTGAGGGAATTTGCAAATCGCCCAAGATTTTAGCTTACTTCTATAATATTTTTGTATAGGCTCTCCAGGTTTTTAAACTCTTCTCTGGTGGTAAACTGAGGCAGAATCTCTTTACTAAATGCTTCAGCAGCCTTGGAACAATAACGATTGGGATTAACGATCACAGCTAAAGTTCTGCCGATATCAACCTCTTTAATCTTGGCTTGATGCAAGACTCCCATTTCTAATTCTTTGGCGATCGCCGTGGTGGAGACAAAAGCTGCTCCCAACCCTGACTGCACGGCGTTTTTAATCGCCTCAATCGAATTTAGCTCCATTTCAATTTTTAAGCGCTTGGGATCGATTTCATAGCGCGTGAGAACCTTATCAATTACCTTGCGGATCGTCGATTGTGAGTCTAGGGTAATAAACTTGAGCTTATACAAATCTTCTTTTTGAATCGCCTCTTCTTGTGCTAGGACATGATTGGGGGGCAATACTAAAGCCAGTTCATCATCAGCATAAGGAATAACATTGAGTACGTCCTGTAACTCTGTTGGTACTTCGCCACCAATAATTGCTAAATCAACCTGTCCGTTAGCCACAGCCCAGGAAGTACGGCGGGTTGAATGAACCTGAAGCTGCACCGAAACATCAGGATATTTTTCCCGAAATAAACCAATCATCCAGGGAATCAAATATGTACCTGTGGTTTGAGATGCTCCCACAATTAAAGTACCCCCCTGAAGATTTTGTAAATCTTCGATCGCCCGACAGGTTTCCTGACACAAGGAGATCACTCTTTCGCCATAGGTTAATAGTAAATGCCCTGCTTCGGTTAACTGCGCCCTTCTTCCGCCACGGTCAAATAAAGGAACATTTAATTGCTTTTCTAAATTTTGCACTTGAAGACTCACGGCGGGTTGAGAGACATAGAGGCTGTCCGCAGCCCGTTTAAAGCTTCCCTCTGTAGAAATCGCCTTAAGTATTCGGAGTTGATCTAGAGTAAAAGGAATATCAGACATACAATCCCATTAGCAAGTTTACAAAAAAGTTGGTTGTTCGAGTGTTATTTAAACGTATTATTAATACTGCTAAATATTTAATAATTTTCGTGTTTTTTATTTATCTGCACAGTATCACAATTGGGGTGCGCAATTAACTTTTAATTATTGCTACTAGCTAAAGTGATTAATAATACATATATGACATATATGACTATTTCTTTAAGCAACTTCAACTGGCTGGCTAACAGCCACTTAATTATGGTGGGCTTGCTGCTGGGATTTGCGATCGCCCATAGTGGCATGGCTGCCCTGCGTCCGTGGGCAGAAACAAAAATTGGTGCTAGATTATACCGAGTAATTTTCGCTTTGGTCAGTATTCCTTTTGCCACTATTTTAATTATTTATTTTTTCAACCATCGCTATGATGGAGTGCAATTATGGCGGGTGCAGGGAGTGCCAGGAGTTCAAGCTTTAGTCTGGATTTTATCGGCGATCTCGTTTATCTTTCTTTATCCCGCAACCTTTAACCTGTTAGAGATTGCAGCAGTACAAAAACCCCAAGTATATCTCTTTGAAACAGGGATTATTCGCATTACTCGTCATCCTCAAATGGTCGGACAGGTCATCTGGTGCATTGCCCACACTCTTTGGCTCGGAACGACTTTTACCATTGTGACCTCAGTAGGCTTAATTGCCCATCATTTATTTGCTGTTTGGCATGGCGATCGCCGTTTAAGTAAAAGATACGGAGAAGCCTTTGAACAGGTCAAGGCGCGCACTTCTGTGATCCCATTTTTGGCGATTCTTGATGGTCGTCAAACAATTAAATGGCAAGAGTATTTACGCCCAGCCTATCTAGGGATAGCAGCTTTTGTGATGTTGTTTTGGTGGGGGCATCCCTGGCTGATGCAGGCAACCTCAAAAGTATATTGGTAAGAGGATTCTTATTCAACCTCGTCAGTCGTTGCGAACACAGAGCATCTAAGTTGCTGTCAAACGACGATCTGCCCTAAACAATATCCGCAGATGTATGCTTTAGGGTTGACTCGCAAAACTCGCCGTAAATTTATGATGGAACTGTTAGATCTAGCCTTTTCAGTTGATCCCGATTAGATGTAGCATAATTCAAAGCATTTAAAACAAATTTTTATTAAACCTTTTTACTTATTCACTTAATATGATCTCTGTAGTGAACGAAACCAACTTTCAGCAAGAAGTGATTGAATCTGACCAACCTGTTTTGGTACATTTTTGGACTCCTTGGTGTGGTTTATGTAAGTTAATTGAACCCATATTAAGGAAACTCTCTACAGAACAAGAAGGCTCAATTAAACTAATTTCCATCAATGCCGACGAAAATTTTAAACTAGCTAATCATTATTGCATCCGCAACTTGCCGACGATTATACTGTTTCAAAATGGCAAACCAATTCAAAAAATGGATCACTTTAATAACCGCGATCGCCTCCAGGCTGCCTTAGAAAAGGTTATGCAGAATCATGTTTTAAGCTCTTAGCTTTTAGCTCTAAGCTCTACCCCTGTTAAGGTGAACGTTTGTACTGACTTGGCTGCCGTAAAAGGCGAGAGGTAGAGACATGAAGGTGTTTAGGGTCATAAGTCGGTTTGGGTTTGGGCTTTTTTTGTCCTCTAGGAGAAGAAGAAAAGCGTTTGAGATTAACCTTACTCCATCTTTGAAGATAAAGTCTAGCTACAGTTGGTGCATCAGCTACGGATGGTGACAAATGTGTCAGTAGAGTTACCTCTGTATCTCCATGTCTTGTTGGTTGATGCAATTGAATTACCACTCGTCGTAAATTTAAACTAACATCATCTTCTTCTACTTGAACCTTTTGCTCGAATATTCGATTTTTAGCAACTCCTCCTAAATACTTTAATTTTCTTTTTTCTAGTTCCATTAGAAAAGTTGTATTGTTACCATATCCTGAGTCAATCAAGACTATTTCTGGTTGCTCTCCTTTGACTAAACTTTGATCAATTAATCCTAAAGCTAACTCTGGCTTTTTCTTGAACAATGGGTCTTTCTTGCCCAAAGGTAATGAATTACCGTGTTGATATAACTCTATGTCTAAAGGTAGACTTTTTTTGCCATCATAAAGATGAGTTGTTACCACCACATTCCCATTATCAGTTTTACCTATTTCACCAATATATTGACGGCCTACTCCTGCTGTAAAATTCCCGCTTTTTCTATGTCCTGAGTCATCAATTAATTGTTTAAGTACCGTTAGTTGCTTGAGTTAAAAGCCAATTAATATATTCGGATTGATGACCTCGAATACCTTCCAAGGCAAAAGTTTGGGTTCGACCACCAATTTCTTCTAGAGTCGGTCTCACCGTATACTTCATGGTATTCCTGATAAGACACGCCACTGCGGTCATCGACTATGCTGTACAACATCAGTAATGGCTTTCCTTGACCTGGTTCTAGTTCAACAGCATTTTTTAATCGCTTGAGATCGGAAGAACTTAAATCAAAATGCCAACACTGATTGCTATATTCAGCTTCAAAACGTACTGCGGGTGGTTGGCGAGATAGTTTTTCTTTGTCATATCCCCATTCTTTTAAATAGCGGTTGACGGTTGTTCTCTTGAGCAATCCTGGCGGTGCAGTTACATGGCCCCTATCAGTATTGATGCCATTTCTTCTGACCTGAAACCGAATCAGAAATAAATTCCCATCTCGTTTAATGTGGGTTTGAGTAAGTTTTATTCTTAATTTAATGTGGGTCGAAAAACGCTGTTATTTCGGGTCGGAATGATTCTTATTCTGGGTCGCTACAATTAGCCCTAAAGGATTCGCTTCGCATCTCGCAAAGCGCGTCATAACTTGTTTGGTTGCTGCTGGTATGAGGTGATTGACCGCCAAAAAGGTGTAGCTTACAAACAGCTATCGGTAGAGCAGTTACAAGAAGCAATCTTTGTTGCCGAAGCGATAATCGATCGTCCCGATAGCTACATACAACACGGCGCGTTTTCTGTGACAAAGGACTTGTCCGCATGTAGCTTCCCGCAGAAAAGCCGCCTAAGCTAAACCTCAATAGCTTACGCTGGCGTAACAAAGTCTAATATCTGAGTTTCTCTTGTCAAAGCGATGCGATAAGATAATTTCAATCAGCGATCACCGAACAAAATGCCTATAGATTCGAGCCTTTACCCCGATAATTGGAACAGCCTAGCACTCAAAGTAAAAGAAGCTGCTCAGTGGCAGTGTTAATGTTGTGGAAAAAGATGCTACAAAATAAGAGAAAGGCGCATAGTTCGCCGCATCTAAGACCAGATGATTTAACCCGTTCAGAGTGGACGGCTGACATTCTACAGGTGCATCATCGCAACCATGACACGACGGATAATCGGCTATCCAATCTGGTAGAGTCGAGGGAAGGTATTAGCCTTCGCCCCTCTCTGTTAGATCCGTACGTGCGACTTTCACCGCATACGGCTCCCGATATTCTTAGCTTTTGCTTTGCTTCATGTGTATGAATTGGTGGCACGTTTGATGTATTGCTACAAGGTTCGATTCTTTCCAATTCTGGTGATTTCCGTCTACATGGTGTAGATGTACTCTCTGCTCTCCCAGAAATTTCAATCCACAGGAGTCACATGAATGGTTTTGCCGTTTTAGGGCTTTAGAGGTTGCACCGTCATAGAGTATGCTGTTACGCTTGCTCCAGTAGGCTATATCTCCGTCGTAGGGTGATTTCTTTCCTTTGACGTTAACATGTTTGTTTTGGGAGTAAGGAACTTTGGGGAATGCTATATCTAGCAATTTCTTGCTAGTGTAGCGGCTTTGATTTGTTTCCTTATTAAATACCTTGTATGCACGACTTTCGATGTGGTATAAAGAATTCCTTGCCCCATCCATCTTGCAGTACTTGTGGTATTGTCTCCAGCCTCTAACGACGGGAGCTAGTTTACTAGCTTTTTCAGTCGCACCATAGTTCGAGTTGTTGACGATGGTTTTTACCTTCTTGCGGAATGCTTTGTAGTTATCCACTGAGGGGGTGCTACGAAATTTACCGTTTTTCTGGACTTTAAAGTGCCAGCCTAGGAAGTCGAATCCATCTGTCGTGGTGGTTAGCTTGGTTTTCTTTTCACTGACTTTCATTCCTCTTGCTGCTAGAAATTCGCTGATTCTTTCAAGTATTGCCTTTGCATCATCTTGAGGTCGGATTATGACTACCATATCGTCCGCATAGCGGATTGATGGTTCTTTAATCTTTCCTCCTGAGTCTTTGTATTTGTGAATACTTTCGATTCCGTTGAGGGCGATGTTGGCTAACAGAGGACTAACTACTCCGCCTTGTGGCGTTCCTTGGTCGGGGAAACCTATATTAGTTCCAGCTTTGAGACATCTGAAGATGCCAAGCTTTAGCCTTGAAGGGGCAATTAGGTTATCCATGATTGCTGAGTGGTTTATCCTGTCGAAGCATTTTTCAATGTCGAGTTCGATTACTCGTTTATCTTTTCCATTGGCTTTGCTGCTGAGGTTGTTGAATAGAGTTTTCTGGGCATCGTGTGCTGCCCGTCCTGTTCTAAACCCGTAGCTTCGGGCGTGGAAAGTTGCTTCGTGTGCTGGTTCGAGCGCGTATTTGGCGAGGCATTGCCACGCCCTATCTGCTATTGTTGGCACTTTGAGCATTCGGATAGTTCCATCCTTTTTAGGGATGGGGATTTCTCTTAAGCCTTTGTGTTTCCAATTGGCGTAATTTTTGGCTAATTTCTCTTCTAGTTCAAAGCGTTCTTCAAACGTGAGAGACTTTTGACCATCTATTCCTGCCGTTTTCTGTCGGGTAGGATTGGACTGTTACCAGTCCGCACCCCCCTAAGAACCGTGCGTGAGACTCATCGCCTCACACGGCTCAAGCCATACTTCAAGCCTTTAACTTGGTGTTGTGTAACTGCTTATGACACATTGTGTGTAAGTGCATTAGGTTTTCGATGTCGTCTCGTCCGCCTTTTGCCACAGGTACTATATGATGGGTTTCGATTTCTTCACCGTTAAAAAGGGCTGTTCCGCAAACTGTACAGTTAAAGCTTTGGTTTTTGGCAAAAGGCTCGTATTTCGAGCCTTTTGCCCAGTATTGCTTTCCTAGTTTGTTTTTACGGGTTTCCCAGTATTCATTAAGTTCTGAGTCGTCTGGGGAATTACTCCCCGTAACTTTGACGTGCCTTATGATAGGAATATGACTTACGTTGCAGAGGGAGTAAAATCTTTTCCTTCCTCTGCTATCAATTCCTTGACGGGCGAACGTCCAATCGTTCCCTTCTATTAGGTGGAAGTATCGGTTTTTCACCCATCTTTTGCCTTTGTTGGGATGCCTACGCTTTGCCCAACGATATAAATACATTGTTACTCGATGATTGATGTAACTGAATGTTTTCTTGCTAACAACTCCTTTGTAGTAGTTAGCAAATCCTCGGAGAATCGGGTTTAGTTTGCCAATAAGATTTTGCTGCGTCCATGTGGCGCATTCAGATATGGTTTTTCCTAATTCTTTGCAGAATTTCAGAACCTTTTCTTTCTGAGGTTTAATTAGTAGTTTGCCTTTATATTGGCGTAGATTAAATCCTAGAAAGTTAAATCCTAGAAAGTTAAATCCATCTTGTATGTGAACTATCCTGGTTTTTTCCTCGCTGATTTCTAGTCCTCTTTCTGATAACCATTGTTTAATCTGGACTAAGGCACTGTCTAGGTTTTCTCGTTCTCTGGATGTGACAACAAAGTCATCCGCGTATCTGATAAAACCGAGCTTTAATCTATTTCCCCATTTATCTTTGGGTAGTTTGATTGCTTCGATTACTTCTTCAAGACCATGCAACCCTATGTTTGCTAAAAGTGGGCTTATCGCCCCGCCTTGAGGTGTGCCTTTGTCTGTGGGAGTTTTGATTCCTTGATAGACGTATCCAGCTTTTAACCATCCTTTAATTAATTCTCTTGATGGATGAGTACCAATCATGTTCAGGATGGATTCATGTGCAATATTATCGAAGAATCCTGATATGTCAGCGTCTAGAACCCAAGTGTGTCTTGCTCCGCGTGGATTGTTTACTAGTTTATTGAAACATTGCGCTATAGCATCTTGACAACTTCTACCAATTCTGAAGCCGTAAGAATTTGGCTCGAATTGTGATTCCCATTCGGGTTCTAAGGAGTTTTTAACTATTACTTGCATGACTCTATCCCTGACGGTGGGAATACCGAGGGGACGCTTCTTGCCATTGGATTTAGGAATATATACTCTTCTTGTAGGAGAGGCTGTTATTTCTTTCCAACTGTTGACAAGTTTTACTCTCTCTTCAGGAGTGTTAATTGCCTCCTCATCAACTCCTGCTGTTCTCTTTCCTTTGTTTATTTGAGTAATTTGTCGTACTGCAAGTAGTAGATTTGCGTAAGACTTTGATAACAATTTCTGCAACCTGCGTAGCTGCTTCCATTGCCCAAGTTTTCTGGCACGAAATATCCGTTTTCTTAGGTTATTAACAATCTTTCCTACTTTCTTCCAATTAACTTGATTCCAGTCTGAAAGTTGTTCCCTATGTCCATTTACATCAATTTGATGTATCCAACTTGTCATGAGGGTTCATTCCTTTGATAAATTTCCTTTCCGTATATGACCCAAGTTAATTCAGCTTTCCTTTCGGTCAGGGACAAATCTTGAATCCCTATTCACCTCATTACAAGATGACTTTTGCTTTTTCACTCATCCTTTGTCCTCCAGAGAATTCGGCTTTGATTGCTCGCTTGCTTACTAGAAGATTCGACTGTCTTTTAGACTCTGTAGGATTTGTCCTGTTGTATCAACTAAAGTTTCCAATGTAGTTAGGGCGGGTATCTATTTCACGATAGGAGTTGTGTTTCTACGTTGTTACGACTGGAAAACGTAACAGCCACCTATTTACCATTTTGGTTTCAAGCCTTAGACCAGGAGTTATTTAGCTTGTTTTAAAGTGACGTGATTTAATCAATACCTTAGTCTATGTTCGTCCTTCTACATTTCCCTCTTGCTCCTCACCGCCTAACCCTGGCAGCTACGGCTACTTTTAGCGTCTGCACTCCGACTGGTTCGTTGCCTACTAAGCCGTGACGTACCGTATTTCCTACGGATTCCTCTATGAAGGTCTGGAGTAGAAATTCCAGAGAGACTTCGGAGTCTCAGTTTAGTTGACCTTTCAGGTCGCACTACCAGTGTTTAACTGTGTTACTTGTTGGATTGCTAGAAATCTAGCAGCCTGGGATTTGAGAATCAGTTTTTGAAGTGACTGAGCTTTGCGCTTGTCGCCAACTTGAACTGCTTTGAACACTCGTCTTTGTAGCCTGAAAAGGTCTTGATGGAATTTCTTCCAATCTTGATTTTCCCAAAGTTCACTAGCGTTTAAGCTGTGTCTAACCATAGTCTGCTCCGAGTTGTGTTTTCTGAATACCTCAAGGCAATTACGCCTTGTCCTACCCAAATCTAAGGAATTAATCCTCTCGTCTGGTCTACCGTGGATTCGACTTGACCACAGACCTTAGATTCGTTTTTATTCGTTCCGTCCTTTTGATACAGATTGATATCTGTTGTTCGTCCCTTTAGATGTAACCAATTCAACCACCAGAACCCCTTACTCTTGCAGCTGCTGACAACACGCGCTGCGGGATACTAATCTCTGGTGAGGTCAGACTTTGGATTGCGTCTGCCTCAGACTAGGTTGTTTTTCTAGGTTCTGTTTCATCATGGGGACTCCCTGTTAACGCCAGTGTCATTTGCAATTAATGTCTGATTGCGTCCTGTTCCCAGCTTCGCTCTACAGAATTCCGAGTCTGTTCGGCGTGGGCAGATAAGGAGTTACTCGTGAGTTTCGAGAGAGGGACTTGCACCCTCATCAGAAGAACAGTTAAGTTCGGCGCGTTTTTTGTGTGAAGATTCACGTTGTACCCTTGTGGTATACAAAAAAGCCGCCGTAGTCTTAGGAGACTTGACTCTAGTGGCTATTTACGGACTGGTTACCGTGATTCCCCACTAAACGAATCGCACGCTGTCGGTCTGTGCTGCTTGCCATCTGAATTTACATCGAGGTAGATATAGTTCAGTTAGTGAGGGTCAGTTAAAATTGTTTTAGCTATTTTTATCTGGTAATTCTAGTTACAACTCCTTATTTGTCTCGTCCTGAAAAGCTTTTATCTTTTCATAAAGACTAGCAACAGAATCTTCGCCAAATAACTGTTCTTTGAGTTTGAGATAATCCCCCTCACTCAGCTTACAAGCAGCCCAAAAACGAAGAACTTTGGATGGTTCTAAATGAGTCATCAATACCTGCAATCCCTCTTGTAAAACTTCCTGTTCACTAATTACCTCGATCTTCATCTTCTATCTCCAAAATAAAATCAACTGGATTTAAGGTTTTTACTGGCAACTCGACACAACGATTGATTAATCGCTTATCGCAGGTTAAAAAATAATCGCTATTCGATGCTTCAGCACAGGCAACGTGTAGCGCGTCTACTGCTTTGATTCCAATACCCTCTAGTTGCTCTGCCCTTTGTCTAATAGTTTCATCAACTGTTTGTTTGATGCCAGCCATTTGTAAATATCTACTCATCGCTTGCTGTGGCAAAGTCCAGAGATTGCGACTGTTTTCATACTCTAAGACGGAAGAGTTAACTAATTCAATTAATTTGGCTTCGACCATCTGTAAAATCAAAATTACCGCCTGTGTCTCTAAATGTATCTTAGGTTGGGTCTGATTGTCGAAAGGACGATTATAAATACTTGTATCTAGATAAACTCTAATCATGCTTTCTTTTACCAGCTTTTTTCTAGGGCGATATCTTCATGACTCAGAAGCCAAGATAATTTATTTTTTTATATTAAAAGACATTCCTACTTATTAACTTTACTCCTAAATTCCCAGGGATTGTAAAGTCTTAATTGATACTTATTTTGCTAAAAATAGCAATTTGTAAAAGAAATATAAGAAACATTGCCCATTATAATCTCAATATTTTAGATTCAATTTTTACTATTTTTTCGGTTCTTTTCAGACGCTAGATCTAATTTCTCTTTAAGATATTTTAAGTCTTTAAGCTTTACTTCGTCTAAATTGTCTTCATTTCGTTTGGCAGGCATTTCGTCTATCTTTTTTTGCGACTCGTTGAGAATACATTGTGTCTCTTCGCTTTGTTTTTTCCAGTCTCCTAAAGGTTTTAATCCATACTTTTCTCGATTTTTCTTGTCTTTAATACTATAAATATCTGGTTCTGGATGACATAATCGGCGATATTTAAATAATTGGCTAGTAGCGTGTTCGAAAAAAACTTAATATAAAATAGCTCTCGTTTAATATTTTCAGTTAGCTCTAAATATGTATCAGAATGAGTCAGGTCAAACCCATCAATTATAGGCAAAACTGTGGCTTTGTAATTTTCAAGACGCTCGAATGCTTCTAAAACCGAATTTAGATGACTGACACAATCTACTAACTTTTTCTGCTTGTTTAATTCGGCTTTTTCTCGGTCATCCATAATTGCCCCAAGTTCAATAGATGATTTATTCCTTAATAGTAAAAGACATTCCTACTTGTTAGCTTTTATAGATGCTCTAAATTCCCAAGGCTTCTGATGACTCCCATTACAGTGCGTTCATATCGGTCTTTTTCAATAGGTAAAACATAGATTCTGCCGTCGCTTTTGGCAATGAGCGATGCCTTCGGCTAGGCGGAGCCTAATCGCAAGTAATCTCTAGATTCGATGCCCAATGGTTGTTTAATCTCTGGAGCATCGATGCCACAGAGTCTAACTTTTAATTCTTCCTGACCTCTGACGACTCGTAGAGTATCGCCATCATAGATTGATCCTGGTTTGACTTGCCATTGTTCGGCATAATTATCTTTAAATAAGACATTAGCGATCGCTTTCTCGGTTGAGCCACTAATAGATTTCCTGTTAGTAAGAACTCCAACCAAGACCAAAATTAGACCAATTAGTACGCCACAAAGGACTTGTCCGCATGTACTGTTAAATAGTTTTTTCATGTATCTAAGAAAAAAGATGACAATCTTAACTTTCCCCAATCCGACGAATGAATATAATTAATCCTGGAACATACATCAAAAGCTCCAATATTGATGCACATTATTCAATACGTCCGTATTAATGACTAGTCAGAACAAAGTTACTAATGCCCAATGCGATCGCGAGTTGATTTTAGTTTGGCTGGGTGATAAATCAGCTACCACCCAAGTTAGTTATCATTCGACAGCACCCAACGCCAAAACAGAATGAAAAATATCATGAAGCCCAAAAAAATAATAGCTTTCAACATGGTTTTAAACACCAGCAAGGTGATGATAACTTAACTTATACCACTCTCACTCCACACTGAAACTTCAAACTTTAGCTAGGTTTTTTCTCTTTTAAACTTAGAAAAGATTCGCTAATTTATATTGGTTATATCTTTATTTTAATTAATAATTTATTGACATGAACGATAAGTTTTATGGTGTGATCGCGGTTGTGGAGCAAGTCGTAGACTCAGCGTAGCCCTTACTTCTCACCCCGAATATCTAGCGTCACCTCGGCAGTAATTGACCTCTCATTCTGTCCGAGTATCTTCACCCGTCGTACTTTCCCTCGATAAGGCGAATAAACCGATGTGAGTTTATCTAATTCATCATCAACTGTATCTAACTGAGTTTGTAGCGAGTTAACTTGCTCCTGCTGCTTAGAGATCAGGGTTTGATAGTCAGATACTTTAAGAGAGTGTTCGTACTGCTGACGACGGTAGTTGAGTTTAGCTTCATCAAGAGAGGCGATCGCTTTCTCTAAATTAATCGAAGCTTCTAACTCTTTACGTTTAAGGTCAGCTAATTCCTGCACTTTCTCAGATTCAAATACTTGAACGTGCCAGTCGTCTTTATGATAGATTTTCTGGTCAAAGTTATTTATCTGCTGAACGATCGCATCTAGATTAAACTGAGCCTGTTTGAGGTTCGCCAGTTCTGTCTGAAACTGAGGTACTGGGACGGGTTTTAGTTCGTTGAGGGGTAATTTAGCTCTAGTGAGTCCGTCTACTAATCGCTGTTTTTTGGCTTGTAGCTTGGCTTTTTCGGAGGTGCGATCGCTGATGATATCTCCAACATTAATTCTCTGTCCTTCTTCTACCTTGAGGTCTGACAATTGGTTGAGAACTAGGGTGATGGTGTGACGATTTGGGGTAGATTGTGTAGGCTCTGGGGCAATTGGGGCGATTGGGGCGATTGGGGCAGTAGCTATAACATCGGTATTGCTGGCATTAACAAAGGCATAGGCAGCGATGCCAAAAAGGAGGTAGCCCAATAGATTATACACAGACAGGTTTTTGATTCTCTTCATCACAGTTCACCAAGATTGGTCTTCTGTTAACTGTCATAGTCTATTGGGTGATGTTTGGGTGCGATCTGAGTTCGGGGACGGGTTGGTAAATCAAAAACTCAGTGTGGCAGCACCATTCTTAATCAACTCGTGCATCTTACTAGCACCGTTGGAAATTTAATTAAATTTAATATTTTCTTGAAATTATCTCTTCTAGTATGACAAATAGTGAGAAAAGAAACGTCATGAAATATACTTGCTCGGTTTGTGGCTACGAATACGACCCAGATATAGGCGATCCAGATAGCGACATTGAACCAGAGACAGCTTTTAAGGATTTACCAGAAGATTGGGTCTGTCCTGTCTGTGGGGCAGAACAATCAGATTTTGAACCAGCAGAGTAACGCTAACCTTAAAATGGTTGAGGCTGCACCACCTTAATCTCCACAGTCCCCACCGCATACTGCTCTTTCAAATATGCGATCGCTCTCTCCAATTCACAATAATTCAACTTCAAACTACTCCCCACTAACTCAGCCGTAACCATTTGATTCGGTTCAACAGGAATCTTCACATCTTCTGGAAAATCTACCGTCAGTTCTCCAGTCAAGTAATTAGATAAACTTTTTTCTCTTCATCCTTATCAGCTTTGATACCCAGATAGTTTAAGTCATCATAGTAAGTTGACTTTTTTTAGGTTTAGTTCAACCATCAAGTCCTCTGGACGGACAATGTTATCTGGGCTGGAATTCTGGTCGCTCATATAATTTTTTTTTTAATTCGGTATCCATATTATGAAACGCTCAAATAAATTTTTCTGTGATATCAGTCTGGAATTCCAGGATTAGGTTGGAACTTAGTCAAAAGGCAGCTTTAATTTTTAGCTTCAATCTTTTTGTTGGCAATCTAAATCAATGCGATCGCTTTAATAAATCAAGATATTAATATCTAAAGTTTGGGAGTTAATCCAGCAATAAACACAAAAGCAATACAGTAAATTACATTTGTTTATTCATAGTTTGGCAGGGTTATTAACTGTAATTACGGCAATTCATCTTTTCGCCTTGGTGAAATTTCGGACATTTGAATATCTATATTTTCACCATTTCGCCATCGCACCCAGGCAGCCAGGAGAAAATCCACCAATTCGGATTTATCTAAATTGATACCTGCCCGTTTAAGCTTGACTAGTTCATCTTCGACATCAAAGTCAGTTTCTTTGCGAACGTAGTAAGTTCTGCCAATCCAGTCTGGGTCACTGCGTTTACCTGTAGCTGGTCTACCGCGCTTAGGAGTAGATTCTTCGGTCGTAATTTCTGGTTCTGGTAGTTTTTCTTCTGGAGATGGTTCAGGAGGATTAGATTTATCTACTGGCTTACTTTCCTCTTCAGTTTTAGCTGGTGTAGATTTCAAACGCCCCTCAGTCAGTTTTTTAAACATATTTGTTGGATCGCTCATGACATAATCTCCTTACCCACTTGCTCGTAATCACCCCAGGCGATTTTTGCCATACGGTCTTTAACTTCGTATACGGGTACACCCATCAGTGCTGCTTTCTCATAGGCAATTAACCGCCTAATCTCCGTGTCAAATAACGGTACATCTGACAAAGCTAATCTGGCTTGTTCTGCCATCTTGACGGGCTTAGGATGAACCATTGTTAGTAAAATTTGATAGCGATCGCTTTCTAGTTCTTGAAGTAAATCCACAGTTTGCAGCAGGGCATCAACCGCCAAGGCATCGGGAGAAGTAGGCAGGACTAACAGATTACAACCATCAGCTAAAGCTTGTAATTCATTTTCATCGGGACGAGCAGCCGTATCAATGACAATATGCTCATATTTGGGACTGTACAAAGCAGCTTGCATCAAGTCCACCACTTTAAAGGGAAAAGCACCCCGTTTACTCCAGCCCGTAGCACTGCGGTTAGGGTCGCCATCAACTAACAAAGTCTGCCCTAAACCAGAGAAATAACAGGCAAGATGGACGGCAGTAGTAGTTTTGCCGATTCCTCCTTTGAATCCAGCCACAGTAATTAACAACTTGAATACCTCAATGTTTGCAGACATCTAAGTGTATAGTCACTTGCCGAATCTTGTACCTTGGCAAATTGTTAAATTTTTAGATTTCCGTATTTTTGGCTTTTTGTATTTTTGAATTGGCGAAACTCTGAAATGGGGTTTGAAGGGCGAGAATCGATTATTTAGTGTAGTGAATGAAATGGAAATTAAAGATTGCACATTTTGTATGAGTAATCATCCGCCAAGCTTAAATAAATATCTATTTCAAACTTATCAATATTGAATAGCAATCATTTGTTAAATAACAATTATTTTTTAAATTATGAAAAAAATTAATAAAGAAAACCTAATAGCTCAAGTGGAAGTTAATCCTAAACTCTCTGAAGGACAAAACCCGTCGATTCCCATTCCTGGTAATACCAGTGTTGGTGATTTGACTTGCTTTGTTCTAGCTATTAGTGTTTTCTACAAATTACTGATGAAGTAAAACTTTCAACCAGCGATCGCTCTATTTTCCACGGGCGATCGCCACTTTGAGTTCTAGAACACTGGAGAGCCAAGAACTTTCAGGCTTAGAGTAATTATCTGCACACTTGCTACTCAAATGCCAATTAGTGCGATTCTGATCAAAGTTCAACAATAAGTTAGTTATAAAATAATTCTGAGTTATAATAAATTATGTTTAATATAATTTTTAGTTATATTAAATCAAAGTGTGAAAAGTCCGAAAAACCTATACAATTCATCCTTGCAAAAGGAGGCACAATCATGGCTAAGGAAAATGCTACTCGAATCTATAAAAAAGTAGAACAAGCCCATGCTCAACAAGAAAGACAGAAAGCCCTTGGCAATCCAAAAGCTTTCATTAAGCTGGCTAAAGCTAGAGGCTATGACTTGAAGGTCGAAGATTTAGAGGCTCAACTCAGCCAATTGTCTGATGAGGATGTGGCAGGTATTTTCAATCCAGGTATTGGACTTAGACGACATATCTTCCCGAAATAAAAGCCTTGGCGATTGCGCGGAGCGATCGCCCTACCCCTTCATCCCCAACACCTCTAAAATCGCCCTCACTGGTGCTTTCTCCGCCTCCAACTTCTCCACTCGTGCCAACAAACGCTTGGGAATATAACGAGATTTCTTCGTCAGGCGATCGCCCGACCGCCATTCCTCATAGTGATACCAATACTGTTGATACTTCTTGCCACCGCGTTGAATAGGTTTACATTCGATGTATCCAGTCCCATAACCCTTTTTTCGCTTTTTACTGGGGGTTATAGTTTTCCTAGGGTTATTTCTATCAGTTTCCAATACTTCATTAGTTTTGGGTTGTTCATTAGCTTCAGTGGATAAAGTCCTAAAGCGATTGTCTTGAATGTCAAGTTTAATTTGTCTTTTCAGGTGATCGCTAAATTAAACTTGCTTGGATTTTCAGACATCGCAGTTTAACATCAAAGTTTTTTTGATGTGTGGATATTAGTGAATCCAGTTAAAATCGGTTAATTATTTGAAGTTGCCCAAGTTTGATTATTTTTCATCATGGCATTTAAAATGATCAAAAGCTTGTGCATACAAGCTGTAAGGGCTACGGGGCTTATAAACGCCTGGGGAGACCCCAGGCGACAGCCCCTCACCTTTTTGAGCTTACCTCGAGCAAGTAAACGCTCATAAAAAGCTTTGATGACAGGATTAAATCGAACTGCCACCAAAGCGGCCATATACAATACATATGCGTAGCGGTATCCTTTAGGACAGCGAATTTTAGCTCGCCCACCATAAATTCTTCGCTTACCGCTGAATTTACCATATGCGAAGCGGTATCCTTTAGGACTGTCCTTGTTAAGAGGTGCTAAACCCGCTAAATAAGAGATTGACTTGTGTGATATTTCACCTAGTTCGGGTAAGGATGAAATCAGACTTACTGCTACTACCAAAGGTTTGGATTTGGACTGTGGTGAATCATTGGCAACCAGGTATTCGATTATGGACAGTCGGCGATCGCAGTAGCGAAACATTTAAGTGTCTTTGGTTGACTATCAAATGTTGGCAGAGTTTTTGGTACGTGAGCGATGGTTATCCTGTTTATCCTTGTTTTATTCAACCAGAAGACCATCTTGTGAGTAAAACTTACATGACAAGAGCGGTACGCAAGCTTGAGGTGACCTCAAGCTGTGCGCCGTCCGCCTGCCTTTCGCAGGTCGAAGGAGAAAATACTCGACTTAGACACTATTTGGCTCGTTTACCCTCATGGGCAAGGGCAAGCACCGAAAGACTTTGTGTTCCTCAAAATCAATTGAAATGCTCAAATATTCGATTCGTCTATTACTCCACTATCTTAAGTTCAAAACTGTGACCGCGAGCGCCTAAATCATTACTCATTCAGCAACGCCAAATCTTTAATAACTTTGGACGCTCTCTCTAAAGCTTTATTCCCCTTGTTTTTGACTTTCTGGTCACTCGTTCCCTGGCTTTGAAAGCCAAGGCTTCTACGTTCCCGCCTTCCGCGATTATCGTCTGCTTGAGGCTCTTTTTGAACAGCAACCTTTGACTGAATTATCCCCTGCTGCTTGGGTTCTAACTTTGCTTTAACCTTCGCCTCAGACTGCTGTAACTTTTTCGCAGCCTCTTCTTCTTTTATTTGACTTTTTAACTTAGATAGCATTCCTTCGTACATCACACGCTGCCTAGAGTTAGTAGCCGTAGATAATAGTACCTGAATTTGCTTAAGTTGTTCTGCTTTAGATTTGGTGTTAGCGATCGCCACAGCAAAAGTCCTAATAAATGCTCAATTTAATTGTTTCAGTGTAGCTTAACTAAATTGCTGACAATCTAAAAATTAATCAATCCTTTCAGGGAAAAATGATAAGCTCTCGTCAAAATGCTGGTTACCAAGATATGTACCAAACCATCTTAACAACACTATAAATGAGTCCTAGCTTTGATTCATCAGATTCATAAGCAAAGCTTACAATATTAATAATATTCCTAGCGATCGCGCATTGGCAACGTAAAAAACTTTAAAGCAATATGATTGATATTCAAATAAATTTACCGTTATCAAAACCTAATATCAAAGAAAGAGATACCACTGTCGCTCTCTCAGATATGACCTGGGAAGATTATGAGTCGTTGGCGAATAATAATAATTCAAATTATCGCATTTCTTATTATGAACAAGTAATTACATTAATGTCCCCAAGTCGGAACCACGAACGTATTACCCAAACCATAACTATATTAATTAATGCCTATTGCAGGGCGTTCGGGATTGAATATTTTGCTTTAGGCTCTACAGATATCCGAAATCCACCTCATAGCGCCAAGCAACCCGATGCTCAGTACTGCTTCAATACTGAAAAGGACATACCAGATCTAGCTGTTGAAGTAATCTATTCCAGTGGTGGCATAACGGATTTAGATAAATATCAAAATCTTAACGTCAAAGAAGTGTGGCTCTGGCAGAACAACGAACTGAAAATTTACTGGTTAATCGGTTCAAGCTGGAATCAAGTTAACCATAGCAAGTCTTTGGAAAAACTAACCAAGTCTTTGCTCAATAAACACATTGGTCAAGGGCTTACCCAAGGTCATTTATCTATCGAAACAAAATTTGTTCGAGAACTAAAAACAGAAATTTCCGATCTGCTTGAAGAATAAGCAATTACCCGTGAATAATTAATAGCTTTTTAAGAACCCTTCGGGTAAGAATTAAAAACTAAAATTAAACATTTAATCAAAATAGGTATTAAACTCATGACTAATTCTACTATTACTCTTAAAGCTAAAGTTCAATCCGTTGTTTCTGAAGTTGTTGAGCCAAAAATGGTTGCAACTGAAAAGAAAGCTACCAAAAAAGTCAACGTTAAAGGAGATGTCATACAAGCAACTTCCATTTTTAGGAGTTTTGATGGATACCTGGTACGCAACGAAAAAAGTAATGTTATTGATTGAATCACTCTCTAAGTATTATTATTGTCCTCTCAAAAATAATCGTCAAGTAGATGATTCTGCTGGGATTGATTTATATCAAAGGATTGATAGTTTGGAGTGGGATGACGAAGAACTAAGCAAAGGCAAAATAATCAAAGTTAAAGGTTTTCCTCAAGAACATAAAGTGAAACTGTTCTCGAAATGATTCTTGCGTAAGTCCTATATATAAATCAAGCTTTTTTCAACTCAAAATTATTTTTACTACCGATAACTTCTGCACTAGATGTTACATCTAAAACTATTGCTATTTGCTGATTTGAGGTTGATATGACCCTTTAATTCACGAATCGTGGTCATACGCCTACCACAGCGGATGCTCGGATTAAGCTGAAGCGACTTTATCCCTCATTTCAAACTTGACAGACTACTAGAACGATCGCACAGAAGCGACAGCCGTAAGCCGTCTCTTTAGGCTTCGACTGCCCCTAATGCTTTCAACGTGGCTTGCTGCGCGGCTGTTAATCCTTGAGCACCCCGAATGTTCATGCCCTCATAAAGGCGGTCGGCTCTCAGCGTTTTGAGACACTCACCTGTTGTCGGATTCCACAGCTTAATGGTTTCATCCTGACTCCCACTGACCAGAATCGGACCTGTACCGGATGGCAGGCTAACGTCAACTGGACTAAACTGAACTGAATAGACCTCACTGGTGTGCCCTTGCAGGACTTTCTGGCAGGTGCCGTCTCGGACATTCCATAGCCGGATAGTTTGGTCGAGACTGCTACTAGCCAGGATACAACCATTGGGGCTGAAGGCAACTGAGCCAACTTCACTGGTATGATCGTGTAACGTTGTTAAGCACGTTCCGTCTTGCACATTCCACAATCGAACTGAGAAGTCTGAGCTGCTAGTTGCTAGCGTCTGACCATCTGGGCTGAAGGCAACGGACATAATCCAAGCCGTATGTCCTTGTAAGGTTTTGAGACAGATGCCACTTCGCACATCCCATAGCCGCACTGAGTCGTCATTGCTGCCACTCGCTAACATTTGTCCATCTGGGCTAAAGGCGACTGCCCAAACCCAACCCGTATGACCGTGTAGGGTTCTGAGGCAGGTGCCATCTCGCACATCCCACAGCCGCACTGAGTCGTCATGGCTGCCACTCGCTAACATTTGTCCATTGGGGCTGAAACTGACCGAGCAAACCCAACTCGTGTGTCCCTGCAATGTTTGGCAGCAGGTGCTGTTCTGCACATCCCACAGCCGAATGCTTTGATCTTGACTGGCACTCGCCACCATTTGACCATTCGGGTAAAATGCAACTGCCCAGATCCAATTTGTGTGTCCTGGTAAAGCCTTGCAAGTTTCTTGCTGCCAATCCCATAGCCGCACGAGAGCATCATGACTGCCACTGGCTAGCATAGAGCCATCCGGACTAAAGCTGACTGAACGAACCCCATTGGTTCGTCCCTGAAACGTCTTGAGGCAGGTGACACCCTGGATATCCCACAACCGAACTGAAAGGTCTGCACTGCCACTCGCGAGGATTTGACCATCTGGATTGAATGTAACTTCCCAAACACAACTGCTGTGACCTTGCAACAGTTTGAAGCACGTTCCATCCTGCACACTCCACAACCGCACTGAGCCATCCTCGCTGCTACTGGCAATGCTGTGACCATTGGGACTGAAGCTGAGTGAGGTGACCCAACTAGTATGCCCTTGCAGTGTTTTGCGGCAAATGCCCGTCTCCACCTTCCACAGTCGAATCGTGCGATCGTCACCACCACTCGCGAGGGTCTGTCCATCCGGGCTAAACGCGACTGCCCAAACCCAACGGATATGTCCTTGCAATGTTTTGAGGGTGGTTCCATGCTCAATACTCCACAATCGGATCGAGGCGTCTTCACTGGCACTTGCCAGCATCTGTCCATTCGGACTAAAGCTGACAGAAGTGACCTCACCCGTATGACCCTGCAAAACCCTTAGGCAGGTTCCGTCGCGGGCATTCCAAAGCCGAATCGTTTGGTCACTACTACCACTCGCCAGCAGTTGACCATCGGGGCTGAACGAGATCGTCCAAACCCGACTAAAATGACCCCGCAGTGTTTTGAGACAGGTGACTGGGAGAGGGCTGGAATCACTCACTTCAGCCAGGTTTGCAGGATTGGATGGCTCAAGATCGAGGTGCTGCACATCCCACAACCGAATCAACGAGTCATGACTGCCACTGGCTAGCGTTTTTCCGTCGGGACTGAAGGTGACTGTTCTCCAACCAGAATGTCCTTGCAATGTCAAAACCTGTTGACTATCGATCACTCGCCAGAGGGAAAGCTTACCATCCACATCGCCGGTTGCCAGCAAGCTGCCATCTGGGTTCAAGCTGACTGACACAATGCCACTTAAGGTCTCTGCAAACACAGAGGTTGCCAAATCAGCGTTGCGAAAATTGACCCCTGCCAGGTTGACCTGCCGTAAGTCGGCTTGCCATACGGTGAGAGCCGAAAAGTCACAGCCTCGTAAATCGCTTTGCAAATGCACCAGCAGGTTGAGTAGGTTACCCGCAATATAGTTTGGCTGAGGTGCTTGCTGTTGCTGCGCCAACAGGGTTTTCAACTGCTGCTCAAGGGCTTGTGAATTGCCAAACTGGAGCAGCAATTGTTCAGCGATCGGCTCGACAATCAACCGCTTCTGCATCTCTCGGACATAGTCTTTTGCCTGGGCTTTGATCAGCGCGTGGGTTCTGAGTCGCTCTGGTGTTTGTCTGGCAATTTCTTCAGAGACGCACTGAACAAACTGATCGGTCGCATACTCCAGCACGACAGGTTGGAGAAAGAAGCGCTCACCCTCCTTTTCAATCAGCGATCGCCGCAACAAAGACTGCATTGCATCTGGAAGTCTGCGCCTGGAGAGCGTGGTGACAATATCTCGATTTAACTCAGGCAGCGAGTTCGGTTCCCGGTTGATCGCTAACCAAAAAATCATTTCCTGCTCAATCTCAGACAAGCGATCGAACTGTCTTTGGAGCAAGTCTCGAATGTCATCAAAGACAGCTAACCCTTGCTGGAGATAGTTCAATACCTCAGCAATCCTGCCATTAAACAGTTCTTGAGTCGTGGCTGCCACCAGCTTCAGCGCCAGGGGGTTGCCGCGATAGTGTGCCACTAATCGTTCCCATTCCGATGCCGTACCCGCAAAGTTTCCTTTGGAGCGAAAGAGTTCTCGTCCGGCTTCTGGGTTCAGTCCCTTCAGTAGCAACGTTCGTGCCGATTGTTCCTGACCTTCTGGTGGCACAATTTCTCTGGGCTTTTCGCGGCTGGTGAGCAGCAAGCAACTCTGATGGGACACCGCCCCAATCTCTTTGAACAGTTGACCATATCCCTCGTAGCCCGCTCGATACTGTCCGGTTTGCCCCGCACTCAAAATCGTCTCAGCATTGTCCAGAACCAGTAAGCAGCGCTTTTGACGCAACCCCTGCATTAGCTTCAGTAGTTTCCTATCCAGGCTACTCGGCACAGCGATGTCCTCTCCCTGTGACTGGAGCAAGATAGGCAGCACTGTTTCTAACCACTCCTCAAACGGCGGAGCATTTTGCAGCGATCGCCACACCACCACCTCAAACTGAGTTTGAATCTGCTGCCCCAGTTGGGCAGCCAGGGCGCTTTTGCCAATTCCACCAATTCCCAGCAGTGCCACGACTCGACAGCGCTCCGTCACAATCCACTGTTCTAGGGTTTGCAGTTCCCCAGTTCGCCCATAGAACTGGGTGACATCCATCGCTTCTCCCCAGTCAGCCTGGGGCTGATGCAGGACGGGTTGAGCAGCGGTGGCTGGAGGTAAGGCAGTCGGCTCAACTGCTAGAGCCTGGGTTTGGGTCACACCAATCAGCGACTGCCGCCATTGATGTTCTAATGCCCCTCGAAAGTTGGTTTTGCTGACAGGTTCTCCAAGTGCCTGCCCTAACAATTTCCAGAACTTGGGACCCACATCATGCTTGAGATAGCTGACGGCATACCCAGACGCTTCGGCAATTTGCTCGTAAGGCTGCCGCTGTATGGAGCCAAGCAAGAGTGCCGCTTCCACTTCGCTGAGTCGTCTGCCGTTGTGGGCAAACATGGCTGAATTGGCAATCTGTAGCATCTGCTCAATCTCCATCGCTGCCCAACCCGATTGATCAGTACTGCCCGATTTTACCGCGACTCACCTTAACTTTTGGTATCCTGCATTACATTGTTCACAATCGAGTACTAGTGAGGGCTACAGCTTCTCCAGGCTGAGCAAAATCAGATCGAAAGTTAAGGTAGAACTGAGTATTTAGACTTAGTGATAACTTAATTCTAGGGGACTAAAGTCCTTAATTTTCCTGTAACGACAAATTCAAAAAACTGCCCTAATGTAGTGATATCAAGTTCAAAGGCGTAAGGGAAAGGAATTAGCAAACCACTATCTCCTACCGCTAACGGCATAATAACCTGCACAATTCCCCGATTTCTAGCAGTAATCCAGTTTTACGACTCCAACCCGATCGACAGGCTAAGTTTCTGCTGCAACGGATTCGCCATCAAGTTAGTGAACTAGACGGTTAACAAATGACAAATCTTCCAAGCTTTTTTAATACTACTCAAGGGGTACTGATGGAACGATATAGATGTAAGGTCTGTGGTCACATTTATGATCTGGCAGAGGGCGATCCAAAGTCTGGAATTGCTCCGGAAACCGCTTTTAAAGATCTGCAGGAAGATTGGGTCTGTCCAGTCTGTGGCGCTAAGAAGGCAAAGTTTCAACCAGTTCTACCAGGGGGAGTTTAGCGGGTTGTGTCGCAAAAGGTAATGCGTTCTAAACCGTGAAACGCTGATTTGCACAGTTAACCTCAAACCTTTGATGTATAAAGATTCAAAGATTCTCTCACTCCGTTAGTTTTATGATAAGGAGATAGATATGACTATTCATGGTTCAGTAGCGCTGGTCACGGGTGCAAGTCGAGGCATTGGTCGAGCGATCGCCCTGCGATTAGCCAAAGACGGTGCTAAGGTTGCGGTTCATTACGGTCGCAATCAGGATGCAGCGAATGAAGTTGTTCAATCCATTACATCTAATGGTGGAACAGCGTTTTTAGTCCGGGCAGAACTCGATACCCTTAAAGGTGTATATGCTCTGTATGATGCACTTGATGCAGCTTTGATCGAGAAAACAGGAATAGCACAATTTGACATCTTGGTGAATAATGCAGGCATTGTCCTCAGAGCCACGATAGAAAACACAACGGAGGAAATTTTCGATCAATCGTTCGCCGTTAATGTGAAGGCTCCATTTTTCCTGATTCAACAAGCATTACCCAGACTGCGAGATGGTGGACGCATCATCAACCTCTCCTCAACCGTAACCCGGGTTGCAGCTCCAAGTATTGCTGCCTATAACTTGACGAAGGGTGCAATCAATACGCTGACATTGACACTGGCAGCCCAACTGGGTTCACGCGGGATTACCGTTAATTCAGTTGCGCCAAGTGCGACGGACACCGATATGAACGCAAGCTGGTTGCGTCAACCAGAGTCACAGCAATCCATTGCCAGCATGACGGCGCTGGGTCGGGTTGGTCAAGCGGAGGACATTGCTGATGTTGTTGCTTTCGTTGCTTCTCCCGATAGTCATTGGATGACTGGACAATACATTGAGGCGAGTGGAGGGTTCCACCTATAATTCACCGCCGTTAGGCAATCAGCTTATTCATCAAGAAAGGATCTTAACAATGCAACCCCAATGGATCAAAACCGATCATCACAAAGCCAATTACGAAGCCTTTGATTATGTTCCTGGTGTAAATACATCTGGCAGATTCGCCTTTATCTCCGGCCAAGGTGGAGTGGAAGAAAACGGAAGCGTGAGTGAGGATGCGGAAACACAGATTGCGCGCGCCTTTGCTAACTTGGGAGAGATCATTAAGGCAATTCCCGCCAGCCCGCGAGATGTTGTTGATATCACCACCTATCATGTCGGCTTGCGAGAACATCTTTTGCTGGTAACTACAGAGAAAAAGAAGTTTTTCCGCGATTGGAACCCAGCTTGGACAGCCATCGGGATCACCGAACTGGCTCTTGAAGGGCTGATCCTAGAGATTCGTGCGATTGTACTTTTGCCAAGTTAGTAGTATTCGGGATTTGGGTTGTTCAACACGGCAAGACAAACAATAAAAGGATACAAAATCATGAACATGTTGAGAAAGGGACAAGTGAGCCAGTCGCGTTCCTGTCGCTCTGCGTCGGAAAGCGAACTGGCGGTGAAAAAAGTAGAAAAAGGAGCCTTTTACAATGGATATCGCAAACTTCATCAACCACTACCTTGAAGGTAATTTCGCTCCCGTCAAAGAGGAAAAAACGGCAGTTGATTTACCGACCGCAGGCAAGATCCCCGACGAACTGAATGGGCTATTTCTACGGAATGGTCCTAATGCGATCGGCAAACCCGAACCCAGCACTTATCACAATTTTGCGGGCGAAGGCATGGTGCATGGTGTTTGCCTCAGAAACGGTAAGGCGCTTTGGTACCGCAATCGATGGGTTAGAGGGGATACGGTACGAGCGGTTCTAGATGAATCTGACATTGGTGGTCCGGTTCACGCCCATGATTTTGCTGCGAACACCAACATCATCGGTTTCGCAGGAAAGCTGTGGGCATTAGTCGAAGGAGGAACTTACCCAATTGAGCTAGATCGAGAACTTAACAGCGTTTGCCGCAACAATTTCTTCGGTACTTTACCTGGTGCTTTCAGCCCCCATCCTCAGTTAGATCCCAAAACAGGCGAGCTTCATGCTCTTTGTTATTCCTGGGACACCTGGGACTATGTGCAGTACGTTGTCGTTGGTAACAATGGTCGGGTACGTCGAACGGAGAATATTTCACTGCCGGGAATGACCATGCTTCACGCTATGGGGCTAACTCAGCGATATGCGATCGTGTTTGATTTCCCAGTGTTACTGAATTTGCAGATGGCGCAATCGGGACATCCCAATCCTTTTCGCTGGAACAATGACTACGGCGCACGAATTGGACTCATGCCGCGAGAGGGTTTTGCTACAGACATTCAATGGTTTGAAGTCAGCCCTTGTTATGTTTATCATCCTGTCAACGCCTACGATGCTGAGGATGGTAGCGTCATTATGGATGTATGTCGCTATGAACGGATGTTCGATCGAGACTTACACGGACCGTTTGGTGATTCTCTATCCACTTTGGATCGATGGAGATTTGATCCTAGTAATGGAAAAATGACTGAAACTCGACTCGACGAGCGCTATCAAGAGTTCCCTAGAATCAATCCACACAACCTCTCATTGCCTTACCAATATGCCTATCTTGCAACGTTTGGAGAGGGAAGCTCCTACGCTGGCACAATTAAGCAGGATCTGGTTACGGGAACTGCTCTAATTCACAACTATGGAGAGGGGTATTCAGCAGGTGAGCCAGTCTTCATACCCAGACAAGATGCAAAGAGCGAAGACGATGGATGGATTTTGACGTTTGTGTATGACGGCAATACTAACACCTCAGATTTAGTGATTTTAGATGCGCTGGATTTTACTGCCGCACCCGTTGCTGAAGTCAGATTACCTCAGCGTGTTCCTTTTGGTTTTCATGGCGATTGGGTTCCTGAGTCTACTCTTCAAGCCTAGTGAGGGCGTTGATGCTCCTATAGATGTCAAGTAATTTTTTTCATTGTCTAGATGATTTAGATGCTCTCAGCCATCACTTGAATTATGCGCTCAACTATGTTGCACAAAAGGTTAGTGGACTACAGTAATCTCATCTTGCAGTGAAAAGGGACATCAATTGGGAAAATTTTTGCCTCAAGGCGATCGCTACACTCAAAACAGTTACCACAAAGCCTGAATAGACACCCTAAAATCTTTCGGTTTCACGTTTCAAACTGGAGAACCTCTTAATGGCTACCCAACACCTTCCGGCAACCACTCAAGTCAACAGTAGGGTTGCGACGTCGATCGATGTGTTCAATAACGATCGACCCTGAAAACTAACAAGCCTTGCTCGATCTGCTCAAGTTGCAGACTGATTCCCTAATATCGCTTGTACAACGTTCAAAAATCGTTCCACGTTTTGATGAATATGAATCCATTACTTGTGAGATTTACTATGGAACTCAAGACTCTGACACAATTTTTACCACCATTTTTGGATGGCTTTGCGGCCTGGGCACTTCTGTTGCTCCGAATCATTTGGGGTACTGCCATGACCCTGCATGGATTACCCATGGTCAAAAATCCACAGCATTGGATGGAGGAAGGAAAACTGCCCAGCTATCCTGCTATTTGGCAAATCATTGGCGCTTTCAGCATCTTCTTTGGTGGGATTGCGATCGCTGCTGGTTTCCTAACACCAGTTGCCGCTTTAGGTTTAGCAGGAGCAATGGCTGTCGCATTGTTCATTCATCTAACCGTGTTCCACAGCGTGTTTGTAAAGGAACCGTATAACACCCCAGGCTCAACCTATGAGCCAGCCATTATCGATTTGGCGATCGCGATCGCGTTTGTTTTTATCGGTCCTGGAATTCTTTCAGTTGACTACCTCTTATTTGGGAAATAAAAGGGCGTAAAGCTCATACCTCAATTTAGAGGGGCTGCTACCGAATCTTTTTTCCTCTCACTGCGTAAGTTCTGATGATTGCAATTCTTTTTGCTCTAGTAAGTGGTGCACTTGTCCCTGTTCAGGCTGTACTGAATGCCCAACTTGCTCATGCGACTCAATCGGTTCCTTTTACTGCTTTTGTGTCAGGGCTAGTGGCAAGCTCAGCACTAGCTGGATTATTGGCAACAAGACAATCTTAATTTGTCTTGCCATCGGTTTGCTGACTCTACCAGAACTTTTATAAGGACAGGACATTATGGCAATACTACTGGCGTTAGCAGGAGCGATTTTAGGTGGCGTGTGCATCACGCTATCTTTGACTGCAAGCAGTCGACTTCGCAGTTTCTTAGACAATTCATTGGCTGCCGCGTCGATTAATTTTGCGGGTGGATCTCTGTTTCTTCTCATCTTGTTTGGCATTGGAGCGATCGAGTTTCCAGAACTGAATCAGCTACCAACACAGCCTTGGTGGATGTTTGGCGGTGGTTTGGCGGGTGGCGCGGGGGTAGTGTTTAGTTTGTTAGCAATTTCTCAGATGGGGCTTGCAGCTAGCTTGTTAGCTGCCATTTTTGGACAACTCTCAATGTCAGTTGCAATCGATATGTTTGGCTGGTTTGGGGTTGCTAGCAAACCGATTAGCAGTACGAGAATCTTGGGCATTGTCGTCCTATTTATTGCTGTCGCCTCAACCCAGATACATCTGTTAGACTCTACCACTCGAAACGATTTGAAATGAAGGATAAAGGAACTTAAGTTATGGACTTTCAGTTAGCGAACAAAACGGCTCTGGTGAGTGGTTCAACAGCGGGTATCGGGCTGGCGATCGCCACTACTCTTGCCCACGAAGGCGCAATGGTAATGATCAATGGCCGCAGTCAAGAGCGCGTTAGTGATGCCATCGATCGAATTAAGCAAAGCGCACCCAATGCCAGGTTGCAGGGAGTCGTAGCGGATCTCAGCACCCAAGCGGGAGCCGAAGCGCTATTTCAGCAGGTTCCAGAAGTCAATATATTGGTGAACAACCTGGGAATTTATGGGTCTCAAGCCTTTACAGATATTTCTGATGACGAATGGATGAAATTTCTCCAGGTAAACGTCATGAGCGGTGTCAGACTCTCTCGCCATTACCTGCCGCTGATGCTGAACCAGAACTGGGGACGCATTATTTTTATCTCTAGTGAATCTGCCTTGAATATTCCAATGGAAATGATTCACTACGGTGTCACAAAAACCGCACAGTTGGCTCTTGCTCGTGGTTTAGCTGAAACCACAGTTGGTAGTAATGTCACAGTGAATTCGGTGTTGCCGGGTCCCACCCGCTCTGAAGGGGTAGAAGGCTTTATCCAGGAATTAGCCAGGGAGCAACACGCAACGCCTGAACAGGTCGAGAAAGAGTTTTTCGCCAAGATGCGTCCCTCTTCGTTGATCCAGCGATTTGCATCAACATCTGAAGTCGCTGCACTGGTGGCGTTTGTTGCCAGTCCTCTGGCATCTGCGATTAATGGTGCTGCACTGCGAGTCGATGGCGGCGTGGTGCGATCGATTGTCTAGCATCGTCCTGCAAATCAGGACAGAAGAAATTAGGAGATTTACGATTGTGTCATTGTCGGTGGCGGCTCCGCCGGACTCAGTGCGGCACTGCTTTTGGGCAGAAGTCGCCATCGAGTCTTAGTCTGCGACAAAGGTAATCCCCGCAATGCTGCCGCCCACGAGTCGCACAGTTTTTTCACCCGCGACGGCATCAGCCCCCATGAACTGCTGAACATTGGGCGCGACCAACTCAAACCCTACAAAAGCATCAAATTTCAAGCGATCGGGGTCAAAGAAATCAACCCATCCCTAATACAAGACCTAAAATTTAAAGTGAGATGAAAATGAACAATCAAATCTTGAAATTAATTGATAACCGCAGAACAACGGCTTTATTCGATCAAACAAAAAAATTAGACGAGGAGCAGATTAAAGAGCTAATTCGTCTCGCCACAAAAGCCCCCACATCTTTTAATCTCCAGAATTGGCGTTTTATTGCCGTTATGGGTGATGAAGCAAAACTTAAATTGCGTAAGATTTCCTGGGACCAAGCGAAGATAACCGAAGCAGCTGTCACTTTTATAATTTGTGGTCAAATGGCAGATGAGAAGACATTACCTCAACGTCTTCGTCCGGCAGTAGATGCTAAGATTATGCCTGAAAATATGATTGAGGGTTGGGTAGCAGGTGCTGGCAGTCTTTATTTAAATCAAAGCTGGCGACAACGCGATGAAGCCGTCCGAAGTGCCTTATTAGGTGCAATGACGCTTATGTTGGCGGCCGAAGGTATGGGTCTTGGAGCCGGGCCAATGATAGGATTCGATCGGGATGCTGTATCAATCGAATTTGGCCTAAAAAAAAAATGAAATTCCAGTCATGTTAGTTTCTGTCGGATATCCCACCGATCGAAACTGGCCGCAAAAACCTCGTCGGCCAATTTCTGAAGTCCTTGAAATATTGAAGTAGCAAAAATGAGTTTGGAGCCATTGGTCACAAGTTAAGCTTGAATAGCAGTTGTCAAGAGGGTTTGAGAATTTGGCGCAAAGAAGAAATCGGCTGAATTTTTCTGTCGGTCAGGAAACGGAGCAATAATCAGTCGAACAGGAGGTTTTCGTATTGATTTAACTACGCCCAAATCCTGATTCTCTGGTGCAGCAAAATATTTAATCGGGTCGTTAGTTAAACCTTTTTGACTAGCTACAGAAAAATGATAAAGACCTCGATAAATTATCTCTAAAGAAATACAGTCAACAGGTAAGGCTAGTTCATCAGCTATATGCGGAGCGGTATGCTAAAGCATTTGCGGAGCTTATCCTTTAGGACTAGCTTCGCGTCGTCCTTTAGGACAGCATCACCTAAGTCTATTAAAACAGCATAAAACAACCAAGTTGCCCAAATCTGTAATTTAATCCCGTTCAGTGAACCAGTCCATAAATAACTTAAACCAAGTAACCTTTTAACAGTATTAAAAGCCTGTTCAATTCGCCATCGTTTACGATACAAATCTGCCACTACATGTTGAGTTTTTTGCTCTTACTCATAGAGATTAGAATCGCTCAATTACTTGTTAATTCTAAGTTTCACACGATTCTTGCTCTCTCTTGACTTTCTGCTTATTTCCTTAACTTGTGACCAATGGCCTATCCTCAGTTTAAACGTTATTCTGACCATAAAGAGCTTCACGAACTTTACACCCCAACGATTGAAGAAATAAAATTTGTTACCAGTCGTACCATTCGTAAAACGGGATTATTGGGTTTAATGAATTTTTTGGCAAAGATGAAGTCATTACAGACAATGACCCTGTGGAACAAGAAAAGCGATTAAAATATCTAGATTTAGTCGCTAGTGCCGTAATTCTCCAGAATACGGTAGATATGACCAGAGTAATTCATTCTTTGAGTGCAGAGGGATTTAAGATTACTCGCCGAATGCTGGCAACTATGAGTCCTTATATCAACCGCAATCTCAAGCGGTACGGGGATTACGTGGTGGATTTGAAGAACATTCCTCAACCATTTGAGGGGGCGATTAATCTACCAGTTGATATTTTTGAAACTCAGTCTGAGTAAGATCTTGAGGGCTATCTTGCACTTTTTTACACGTATCTCGGCTTTCCCCCTGGATAGGATTGCTTCAGCAACTCAGCGACTTCTTGCGCGATCGCAATCAGGGCATAATTAACGTTAGAGTCATGGAGAAAATCAGTCTGAGGTTATCCCTCAGGCTCGAAATCATTTTCATGCTGTAGTATTAAATGCGTCATAAGGCTATTCTCAATGAAATAACGTTATTTAATAAACGCTCTTAGCTCAAAGGTTGCGGTCTTGCAGTTTCTTCTTCAGGAAGTGGAATGAATTCGGTTTCTTGTGGTACTTGAGAAAATTTACCCGATTGCCAATCTTGTTTAGCTTGTTCGATTCGCTCTCGGCGACTGGAGACAAAGTTCCACCATTTATGGCGTTCTCCTACAGGTTCACCACCAATAACTATACATCTAGCATCGGTCTTGGCAGTTATTTCGACTTCATTTTTAGGGGCAAGGATTGCCATTCGGTGTTGTTCTAGCTCTTTGCCATCGATAATAATTCCTGGCGTAACGCTATAAATTGCTCGTTCGCTGTATTCGGCAAGAAGCATAAATTTGCCTCCTGAAGTAAAAACTAGATCGAGATAAATAGTAGGGGAGAGAGTTTCGACGGGAGAAATCTTATCTTTTGTTTCTCCTGCAATGAGAGTAATTTTCACCCCGTTCTCCGTCCAGGTTGGAATATCTGCACTAGGGTAATGACGAAACCAAGGTTCGCTCTCTTCATCTGTTTCGGGTAAAGCCACCCAAGTTTGAATTGCATGAAGAGTACTTTTAATAGCGCGATCGCGATCTGGACTTCTTTCCGAGTGAACGATTCCCGTTCCCGCACTCATCCAGTTAACTGCACCAGGCTGAATTTCACGGACGCTACCAAGACTATCGCGGTGTAACAACGCTCCTTCAAACAGATAAGTAACCGTTGCTAAATTGATATGAGGGTGAGGACGCACATCTACCCCCTCGCCAGGGAGGAATACGGCAGGACCTAAATGGTCGAAGAAAATGAACGGGCCAACCATCATCCGTTCGTCATGGGGTAAGCTACGACGAGCGCTGAATCCGCCTAAATCTTTGATGTGGGGAGTAAGTATTTGAGTAATATTAGTCATAAGAACAAACAGCAGGTATAGATTACTCGATCTTAAATAAAAATCTTATGATGGGTGAAGCCATTTATGAAACAGGCGGGTTAATCTGGGCATTACTACATAAGCCAACAACAAAACTACTATTCCCGTAATAATTGCCTGACGCAATAGATAGGGTAAACCTGCCAAGTACGGGGCAACAAAATGACCTAGAGTAGATACACATATAAAAACCCCAATCCAGGTAACAAAGGCAGTCTTATATTTAGGAGGCGGAGTTGAGGCGACATTTGGCAGAGATACTAAGGCTTCTAATCCTGTTAAAACTTGAACATTTTCGGGCTTTTCGATTAAGGGTTTAGCTCGCTCGATCCAATCTCGACGTTCGGGCGATCGCATCCATTGACGAAGACTATTATAATTATTAAAACGTAAAATAATTACATATTCACCACCAGAGTTAGATTTTGGTCTGAGGATAGTTACTCCGTTATGACCTTCAAACTCACTAGCTGCTTGAGAAATTCCCTCAAGCCACTCTTCATAACCTGATTCGCGACCAGGACGAATATAATGGGAAATTACGGCTGTAACCTGTTTATTTTGAAGATTTGTTTCGGTATTCATTACTTTTTCTCAATTCAGCTACGAAGCAAAATATTAGATTTTAAAAGCAGCAAGCACAAGCTATGCCATCCCAAAAACGAGATAGGCTGCCAGTACCCAGAGAAGATAAATTCAAATTCTGCTGATGGTAAGAACCAATATACTTAGCCGTCTGCTTGGGAGAGGATAAACTTATCTTAGAATCATTGTGATAACCACCAAAATATTTAACGGGCGACCAGTCTGGACTGACAGGTAAGGGTGGAGGAGACAACTGATTAAATTCCGCCGAACTGTATACGGGTTTGCCATCGACAATAGTTAATACTGATTCGAGATGTTTAATCCTCTCTTCGGGTATGGAAAAATAATCTTCTGACAAAACTGCTAAATCTGCCAGTTGACCAGGCACAATCGAGCCTTTGTTACCTTCTTGATTGGAGAACCAAGAAGCAGCAGTAGTATAGGTTCTTAAAGCATCCATACGGTCTAGACGATTTGCTTCAGAGTATAGAGATGTCCCGCCAACAGTTTTACCCGAAACCAACCAGTACAAACCCACCCAAGGATTGTAGCTAGCCACCCTTGTTCCGTCTGTGCCTCCAGATATGGGAACATCCATCGCCATGATTTTTTTAATCGGCGGAGTATGAGTTGCAGCCTCTATTCCATAACGGTCTATAAAGTATTCCCCTTGAAAAGCCATACGGTGTTGAATGGCAATGCCTCCTCCCAAAGCTTTAACGCGCTCAATGTTGCGATCGCTAATTGTTTCAGCGTGGTCTAAAATCCAGTGCATCCCTGCAAAGGGAACTTCCTGATTAACATTTTCAAATACATTTAAAAACCGAGTAATTGATTCGTCATAGGTGGCATGAAGTCTAAAAGGCCATTTGTTAGCAGAAAGAAGCTTAATAACATCGGTTAGTTCTCCTTCCATATTCGGATTGAGATCGGGACGAGGTTCGGCAAAATCTTCAAAATCCGCAGCCGAGAAAACCAACATTTCTCCCGCGCCATTAAGTTGATAAAAATCGTCACCCTGACCAGGATTAGCAATCTTAATCCAGCGTTCAAAATCAGCTTGTTCTTCGCCTGGGTTTTGGGTGAACAGATTATATGCCACCCTTACCGTCATTTCCCCTGCTTTATGGAGTCGATCCATAATTTGATAGTCGTCAGGATAGTTTTGCCCTCCTCCTCCCGCATCAATTACGCTGGTGATTCCCAGGCGGTTCATTTCCCGCAGATAGTGACGAGTAGAGTTTAACTGGTCTTCTAAACCTAGTTTAGGACCTTGGGCGATCGCAGCATAAAGAATTGTGGCGTTAGGTTTGGCAATTAGCATCCCTGTCGGATTACCATTACTGTCCTTCTCGATTACAGAATCAGGAGGGGGTGTGGTATTGCGATCGATTCCTAAAGCTCGCAAAGCAGCACCGTTGAGCAAGGCACGATTATAAAGATTGAGAATAAAGACAGGAACATCTTGAGAAACGGCATTAATTTCAGTCAAAGTTGGCATTCGCCGTTCGGCAAACTGAAATTCACTCCAGCCTCCAATTACTCTTACCCATTGAGGTGCTGGAGTTCTACGAGCTTGCTCTTGAAGCATTCTTAGGGCATCCGCTAGGGAAGGGACACCATCCCAGCGCAGTTCCATGTTGTAGTTCAAACCGCCACGAATCAGGTGGGTATGAGTATCATTCAGCCCAGGAATTACCGTTCGGCGATTGAGGTCGATAATTTCAGTATTATCTCCCCGATAAGCCATCACTTCCTTCTCTGTTCCCACCGCCAGAAAACGATTACCTTTGATTGCCAAAGCTTCGGCAAGAGATCGTCGTTCGTTTTGGGTAGCAATAGTAGCATTGTGAAGAATTAAATCGGCTTTATTGGTATCGGGATCGGGAGGGTTTTGCGCCCAAGATTGACCTCGATCTAGTAAATAAGTAGAAAATCCCGCTGCTAAAGCCCACTTAAAAAAATCACGTCTTTTAGTCTTGTGATAATTATCCATTATTTATTATCTAAGGATCTTGTTCGTAGGTTTGTCGCGTTGGGGTGCTTTGTGTATCATTGTGTAAGCGTAATCCACGCCCATTCCATAAGCTCCACTGTGTTCTTTAACTACAGCTAGAGTTGTGTCGTAAGTTTCTTTTCGCGCCCAATCTCGTTGCCATTCTAAAAGTACTTGTTGCCAGGTTACTGGCACGACTCCTGCCTGAATCATCCGATCCATAGACGCACGATGAGCCATTTCGCTCGTCCCACCACAAGCATCTTCCACGACATACAGCTCATAATCATCAGCCATAGCGGAGAAGGCGCACATATTAATACAAACTTCCGTCCATAATCCCGAAAGAATTAATTTTTTACGACCAGTTGCAGCTACAGCATCTCTAACCTTTTGGTCATCCCAAGAGTTCATACTGGTTCTTTCCAATACATCATGATCGGGAAAAACTGCTAAAATTTCGGGCCACATATAACCGCTAAAGCTTTCCGTTTCTACAGTAGTAAGAATTGTCGGAACTTTGAATACTTTGGCACTTTTTAGCAGTGCGACAACGTTATTTTTCAAAGTCTGTCGATCTATACTGACCACCCCAAAAGCCATCTGAGGTTGATGGTCGATGATTAATAGTGTGGAATTTTGAGGAGTTAAAAGTTCAATTTTGCTCATCAGTATTTTTGCTATTTAATATTGTTTATGGTTGTTTTCTAAAAAGTTTCAAGCAAGGTCAAACAGTAGAACTTCTGTCCCAACTTCTGTACTAAGGTTCAGCAGTTCTGGGGTACTAATTTGCACCCCATCACCAGCTCTCAAGGATTCTTCGTTGAGTAAAACTATGCCTTTAGCCACCTGAAGCCAAGTGTAACGATTGGGTTGAACTTCATAGTCAATTTTATCTCCAGGTTTGAGTACAGAAACATACAGATAAGCATCCTGATAGATTTTTATCGCTCCATCTCGTTCGTCTGGGGCGATGATTGGGCGTAGTTTTCCTAATTTTTCTGCTTCTGGAAAGGTACGCTGGTCGTATCTTGGGGCGATACCCGTAACGTTAGGCTCAATCCAAATTTGCAAAAAATGAACTGGTTCAGTTTGAGAATGGTTAAATTCACTATGAGTAATACCCGTGCCTGCACTCATAATTTGAGCATCTCCTGGGAGAATAACCGACCCCGTACCCAAACTATCTTTGTGTTCCAACGCACCTTCAAGAACATAAGTAATAATCTCCATATCAGTATGGCTGTGGGCGGGAAATCCCGCTCCTGGAGTGACCCGATCTTCGTTAATCACCCTCAAAGAGCGAAAGCCCAGCCGATTTTGGTCGTAAAAACTACTAAAGGAAAAAGTATGTCGGCTATCAAGCCAGCCGATTTTTGATAGACCTCGTAAATTGCGATCGTGAATGAGATGGTTAATAGTTTCGTTGTTCATTTTTAACTCCTAAAAAAACGATTGAGTCTTTGTACTGCTTATTCAATAATTGCGATCGCTCGCAACTTATTACTCAGGTCTTCTTTTGAGAATAAAACTCCCTATACTTTGTGTTCTGGGTTTTTAAAATCACTCTTACAACCTGCATCCCAAACTTCAGGTTGGTTTCCGTATTGGGGAATTCCGCCATTATCTTTCAACATTCTTGCCAAATGCATACAGTTCCAAGCTAAGAAAGTTGTATTTCTGTTGGTAAAATCGTTTTCAGGGCCACCAGAACCAGGATCTAGATAAGAAGGACCAGGACCGACTTCTCCTAACCATCCTGCATCAGCTTGGGGAGGAATTGTATAACCAATATGAGAAAGAGAAAATAAAATATTCATAGCGCAATGTTTAATTCCATCTTCGTTACCAGTAATTAAGGTTGCACCGACTTTTCCATAATCTCGATATTGTCCTTTTGCGTTTAAAACATGAGTGTAACCGTACATTCTTTCTAAAACTCGATTACAAACAGAACTTTTTTCTCCAAGCCAAACTGAGGTACACAATACCAAAATATCAGTTTCATCAATTTCTTGTTGAATTATGGGCCAATCGTCTCGATTCCATTCATTTGTTTGGGACATATCTAGCCCAAGTCCTGCGGGTATTTCGTAGTCTACAGGTCGAATGACTTTAGTCTGAACTCCATTAGCTTCAAAAATGTTTTTAGCAATATCAATTACACCCTCAGTATGAGATAAAATAGGAGTTCTATTCAGAGTGCAGTTTAAAAAAAGAGCCTTGAGGTCGTCATATTTTGCTGGTGCATTTTGACACTGATTTTCAGTTATTTGTTTTAGCTGTTTTGACATTGTTATCTAAATTTTTTGAGTGTAAAAATAATTTAATACTTCTCAGATTCAATATTTACTTTGCAGACACGTCCTCGCGTGTGAGCCTGATTCAACTGATGAATTACAGAGTTTTTTCACAAGTTAGAAATGCGGCAGGTTAGCGATTATTTCTGCTGAAGAAAGTCCAGCAACGTGGGGTTGACCCGATCGGCATGAGTCCAATTGATGGCGTGCGGCCCGCCAGGAATGACAACAAGTTGACTGTTTTCGATCAGCTTCGGGAGTCTTGCTGCGGTGGACTCAAGCGGCAAAATGCGATCGCTATCTCCATGAACGATCAGGGTTGGGACATCAATGCGAGGCAGATCATCGCGGAAATCGGTGAGCCAGGACGGGACACAATCTAAAGTCCCTTTAGCAGAAGACCCTGCTGCCACATTCCAACTTGCCTGAATCGCTTCATTGCTGATGCGATCGCCAAGCAACACATCTACATTGAAGAACGCTTTGAAAAATTCAGAAAAGTAAGCTGGACGATCTTTAACGATCGCTTTCATAATGCCATCGAAAACGCTTTGGTCAACGCCTTCAGGATTGTCATCGGTCTTCAGTAAGAAGGGCGGCACTGGAGCCATCAGCACGGCTTTCTGCACCCGCTCTGAGCCATATTTGCCAAGATAGCGCGTAACTTCACCTGTCCCCATTGAGAAGCCGACCAACACGGTATTTTGCAAATCAAGCTTGGTCATGAGTGTATTTAAATCTGCTGCAAACGTATCGTAGTCATAGCCAAACGAAGGTTGGCTAGAAGCACCAAATCCTCGGCGATCGTAGGTAATCACTCGATACCCTGCATTTAGCAGCACTAAGACCTGCTTTTCCCAGGAATGTCCGTTCAATGGAAATCCATGAATCAGAACAATCGGTTGACCTGCCCCAAGATCTTCGTAGTAGAGATCGATAGTTGCAGAGTTTTCTTGGCCAACGGTAATGTAAGGCATGAGAGGTTTCTCCATTGTAAATTGATGATGTGTTTTTGTCTGTTGCATCGTTTGCCGCCTCTAAGATGGCTTTGATTCTGCTGTTGCAGAAATTAACTTCCAAATGCCAATTAGCGGGTTATTTTGAATCAATGGTGTAGGCATGTTATTCAGAATTAACGATGGTTGTTTTACGGCGACTATCTTGGCAGGGGTGTCCACTCCGAAAAGTCCGCAAGATGTGCCCAGTAGGCAGTCAATCCGATATAAGCAAAGATGAGAGCTGCCACACCTAACATAATTGCTCCAATAGTTCGCAAGAGCCGGGTTGATTTGAGAGAGAGGGTTGGTACAGAAAAAATTCCTCCTAAGCCAACGAGAATGAACCCAATTCCTGACAGCAAAGGAAGTTGTGTTATTCCCAGGTTTATGATACGAAAGCCAATTAGAAGCGATACCAGTCCTGCAAAGAATCCATAAATGCCCAGGGTAAATAATTCCCAACCCATTGCCAGAGTTAGGGAAGTTCCTACAAACAAAATGCCAAACAGAACAGTTGTTTCACCAAAGGCAACATTGAAACTACCAATAACGGGCCAGGTAAAAGTCATGTGTAAGCCAGTGACTAAAGCGATCGCGCCGACTACACCAAAACCAGGAATCCAGCGTTTCTGATTTGAAGTACCAAGACCAAAATACACATAGGCAGCTAACAGAGCGAGTCCAGCCGATAGATTAATCAGCATGAGTGTAAGGTAATCGATAAACATTAGACCTCCTGCAAATGTTCGGTTTTGTTAAGACTTAGACAAAAAATGACAAAGCAATTAAATGCGCTCCCACACCAACTCGAAAACCGCCTCAACACCATCACTCAAAACTGGCAACGTTTTCAGCGTCACTCGGCTCTCACTCAGAGTAAAGGTGCGAACTAACGTTGTACCAACGCGATTAGGAATTGATGCAATTTTGATCTGGTGAGTTACTGTGTTGCCACTCAACGTATAAGTTCCAGCGTAAGCATTGAATGTTGTAAATGCTTGAGCAAGCTCTTCCACGGGTAAAGATTGCATCTGGGGAGTTAGCGGTGATCTGACCTCCTGACTCAGCGGTGAGCGATCGCTCCTAGAAAACATCACCATCATGTGACCATCTGATGTGTAAGTGATGTAGCCAACCGGATGAGTTCCATACACGTCTGGAGTCACCGTTCCATCAGCGTAAATGGCAGTTGCAGAAATTAACTTCCAAATGCCAATTAGCAGATTGTTCTGGATTGATGGTGTAGACATAATGTGCAACCATTGCTTGATGATTCTCCCCTAGAGAGTAGCGGGTTTCAACACAAAATCAAACTCAGTCGTGTAAAACGGTTTACTTTGATTGTGTGCCTTGAGTTCGTCTAGTGCTTCGTGCTTTTGCAATTGAACGATCGCCGATCGCACTGCAAAGGTCGTATCTGAATCCAGGTGAGGATCGCCAGCAATAAAAATTTGTGTTGTCAGCGGAGTGTACTCCGGAGCACTGAGTTTGAAATGGATGTGAGCCGCCCGCCAGGGATGCCGTCCCAAGAGTCCTAGCAACTCGCCACATGGACCACTGCTTGGCACTTTGTAACCTAGTGGCACGACGGTTTCAAACATATACTTTCCACTCTTGTTCGTTTTGAAACGTCCGCGAAAATTCCCCAACGGCTGAGATGGCTCTTGGACATCATATAATCCTTGGGAATTGGGTTGCCAAACATCAATCAGAGCATTGGCGATCGGTTGACCGTTCAAATCTAAAACCCTGCCTGACAGGAAAAGCGAATCTCCTTCTGTATCAATACCCAAGCGATCGCCCATCTGCCGTTCTAGTGCATTCAGCACATACAATGGTCCTTCTAAATTGCTTTCTGTACTACGATGGGCATCGTGCAGCAATTCTACCAACTCTGAGATTCCGAGTAGATCCGTCAACATATGGATCTCTCCAGTGGGAATCTCTTGAGTGTGATGACTTGCCTGGTTGAGAAAATTACGTCCCTGCTGCAATTCTGATTCAGTTAGATTCGCCTCACGCACAAAGTCATGCAAATGTCGAACCAAGCTCGTGTAAATTTCATAGAGTCGCGGGTGAGATTTGCCGCGATCGCCATGATTAATGACGGCTTCAGTGATAGTGTCAAGTGTGATGTTCTGCACAAGCAAACTCCTTTTTAGTTACGTGATTAATGATGGTTGTTTTACGGCGACTATCTTGACTTATAGTCTGTGTCCTAATCTAATTGGCTACAGCTTGCAACTTTGCCTGCAAGTGTTGTCATCTCGCACTGCCGATCGACTACTGCGCTACATACCCACCATCTACCATCAACGTTTCACCTGTTACGAACGATGCCATCTCAGATGATAAAAACAGGACTGCATTTGCAACTTCAAGCGGTGTGCCAACTCGTCCGATCGGGTGAAGTCCTGTCAAGTAAGCTTTGGCTTCATCTGTAACTGCTTCAAACATATCTGTTTGGATTGCCCCTGGTGCAACGACATTGATGCGAATACCCGCTTTGGCATATTGGAGCGCAGCAGCTTCAAACATATCTGTTTGGATTGACCCTGGTGCAACGGCATTGATGCGAATACCCGCTTTGGCATATTGGAGCGCAGCAGCTTTTGTTAAGCCTACTACCGCATGTTTACTCGCGGTGTAGAGGAGTATGTTAGGAAGTGCAACGACTCCAACCGCAGATGCCATATTGACGATCGAACCACTTCCCTGTTTCAACATCTGAGCAATTTCATATTTCATCGACAACCAAACACCTTTGACATTGACATTCATAGTGCGATCGTATTCAGCTTCTGTTTGCTCAATCAATGAGGGATTTTCGCCGCCCATTCCTGCATTATTAAAGGCAATATCCAACCGACCAAAAACGCCAACCGCTTTATCAACCATTGCTTTAACATCGGCTTCTTTCGTGACATCTGTTTGCACAAAAATAGCCTCTCCGCCAGCATCCTGAATCAATCGAACCGTTTTTTCACCTTCATCAATTCGACGACCCACAACAACCACTTTTGCCTTTTGTTGGGCATAAGCGATCGCAGTTGCTCTGCCAATTCCTGATGTTCCCCCAGTAACTAAAGCCACTTTATCTTGTAGTATCATTCTGTTTCTCCTGTTCTAATCAATATTGACCTTCAGCACACAATCAAACTCCGATCCGTTTAGCAATTACCAACGCTGTAAAGCTGGTCTAATTTTCTGTAAATTTCAGCACAACTTTGCCCCGTGTTCCTCCCTGCTCTATACGCTGATGCGCCAGAACGACCTGATCCCAAGAAAATACTGAATCAATCACTGGGCGAAGCTGATGACGCTCGATTAGTTTTGTCAAAGCCTCTAATTTTGCTCGGTACTGGGGTGAAAAAACAAAATGAATCGTCAGATTCTTGCTCCATGCTTCAAGAAGCGATTGCGGTGTTGCAATGTCTACAATGCTTATAAGCCTACCGAAGAGACGAATGATTTCTAGACTACGCTGAATTGTTTCTCCGCCGATCGTATCTAGAACTAAATCCACACCCAGTCCATTTGTTTGTTGACGAATGACTTCTACGTAATCTTCTGCAGATTATTTACGTCGCGCTGCTGGTTTCATTCTTGACCTCCGTTTTGATGACGAAAGCCCTTAATTCGATAATCTGACCGCCGTGAAAGCGCCAGATGTCGCAGTATGAGTAATGAGCCGCTTTCGCGTCTTCGTCCTTCATTGTGATGTTGCCAACTGCCGTGACGAAATCACCCTCAGCGATTAAGTTCGCGACCATAAACTTTGGCGGCTCTAGGTATGTCGTTGTCATCCATTGGCGAACAGCTTCTTTTCCTTGAAGAGTCTTGTCGCCTACAAACGTCCATTCCATGTCGTCGGCGCAGAACGACAAAAATCCTTCATTATTGCCTTCAGCGATCGCCGCATTTCCCTCTAATAAAATTGCTTTATTTTTCTCTGACATTTGAATCTCTCCTTGGTTCAAGTGGATACTTTAACGGATCAGTTTCTCTCTCAGCGCGTCCTTATCAGTTTTAGCTCGTGATTGCAGTAACGCGGATTTCAATCCGCATCGTTGGAAGTGCAAGAGCTGCAACTCCTACCTCTGTCCAAATTGGGGCATGGTTGGGCATGTAATGACGAAATAGCTTGACCATCACATCGTTAACCTCTGGAGGAAACCCTCCAACATGGTAAGAATTGACATGAACAACATGCTCCCAACCTGCACCGGCAGCTGCCAAGGTTCGCTCTACGTTCCGAAACGCCTGAGCAATCTCGTCCGCAAGCGATTCGGGAATTTGCAGATTGTCATCCCAGCCGCCTTGTCCTGATGTCTCTACGCGATCGCCAATTTTTACCGCTTGCGAGTAATGCAATTCATTCAGCATATGTTCCCCATAACCAGGGGTGACAAAAAACTTTGGTTTATTCATTGTGTTCCTTTGTTGAGTACGTTTGAAATCGTGAATGAGATGGAGTGCTGTGGTAGTCATTGATTACCTCTGAGATGGGCAAATTGCGTGAGTCTATGCGATTGAGCCTCATTGTCAATCTTGCAGGTTATTGGCATAGATGGCAGTCTGACGATACTTTAATCAGCGCATTGCTTTTTCAATCCGACGATCTGGAATCAACCACATCATTGCCACCAATACATAAAGACTAAAAGCTAGCCATGAATTAGCAAAGGCGAGGAGAATCGATACGGCATAAATCACCACTGATACCTTGCCCTTAAAATCTCTCCCGATCGCGATCGCGATCGCCGAATGTTGACCGTGATGAGCAATCAGAGTCACAGTCAGAATCAAATAAGCAATTGCGCTGAACAACATCACACCACCATAAAAGGCAACGGGTAAAGCGGTGAAGTAACTTTCCCCCGTCCAGGCAGTGACAAAGGGAATGAGTGACAACCAGAACAGTAAGTGCAGATTAGCCCACAAAACTCGACCATTAACATACTGCACTACCTGAAATAAGTGGTGGTGGTTATTCCAATAAATTCCCAAATAGATAAAGCTAAGAATGTAGCTTAGAAATACGGGAATTAGCGGACGTAATGTAGCTAAATTATCTTCGTGGGGTACTTTCAGTTCCAGTACCATAATCGTGATGATGATGGCGATGACACCATCACTGAATGCTGTCAATCTTCCTTTTTCCATGTCAATATGTCCCTGCTAAAATCATGGATTTAATCATCTGTAATTCTCAGAATTCAGAATCAAGCAAGTCGATTTGAACCAAGACAGTCGCCTGATCCCAGTAGAGATGTTCATCGGCTATCTTGCCGTCACGAAATTGAATAATCGCGACCACTGGCACTTCAATCCGTTTCCCAGTCGGAGCAACACCTGGTAGCATCCAATCCATCTGAATAGTATGAGTGAACTTAGCAACCATTTCATCGACGAGTTGATCCGTTTTGATCGTGCGTGAGATCGGAGTTAGCTCGGTGTCTGGTGCCATCTGTGGAATAAAGTATTTAGAATAAAACTCCCGTAGTGCTGGTTTCCCAACTCCCTTAGTCATTACTGGAATGTGGTTAACGTAAGCATCCTCAACCATCGTAGCGAGAGCATCTTCGGTGCTGTGAGTGCCAAACTCGAACCCCAAGTGCTCTTCCCAGATTGCTTGCAAGGCTTCCTGAGCGGGTGTCAGGTTGGGAGTTTCTTGTACATTTTCTGGTTTATTTACAGTTTGCTCTTGAACCATGTTGGTGTAACCTCCTGATTTTTGTAGTAAGGGCGATCGCGGATACTAGCATTAACAAACAAGTCAGATATGAATAGAGCTTAGTGACTTGCAGCAACAATAGCTGTCATCAACTCTGTCATTTTCCAGCGTTCGGTATATCGAATGTGATTGATAAATAGGGCTGGGGCAGTCGTTACTCCACTCTGTATTCCACCTTTGATGTCTTCATTGATACGATTGATATGCACCTGCTTAGACAGGTCTTTGAGAAACTGAGGGATATCAAGCCCTAAATCATTGGCATACTCGACAAGATAACCATTCTCCAAATTGCGTTGATGGGTAAATAAAGTATCATTCATTAACCAAAACTGTCCTTGGGCAGCGGCGGCTTCGGCAGCTTGGGCTGCCCGTTGAGCATGAGGATGGATCTGTGTTTGCGGAAAATGGCGGAAGATAAAGCATAAATAATCCTCTCCTAAAGAAGCATTAAGCTCTCGTTCGATCGCTTTAATCATCTTGTAAATGTCCGCACTTTTGGAGTCTTGATAATCTCCATACATCACCAGCACGACCTTGGCACTCAGCACACCTTGCATCCAATCTTGGGTTGAAGGTGGGACAAGTAAGGAACTGTGACTGCGATCGTCGTTCATTTTTATACATCTGCATCAAACATGGAACCTTGTAGCCACCTTTTGATAATTCAGTCGCTACTGTTTATGTCCTTTGGTGAAGTATGCCAGCTGCTTGTCTAATCTGCTGTTCTCGTTGTTTGAGTATTCGCCCATCCTACTCAGATATATCTCTAAGCACTAAAGCTAAGACAACAGCTTTCTCAAAGGTTTCAAGGGATTGGGCTAAATCGAGAGTTGCGCGGATATTGCTATTCTGCAAGAAGCGAACTTCCTAGTTGCAAGACTTGAGCATTCCGTAAGCTTACACACTCATCTCGGGTCATCGTTCTCTGCCCCGGTGTACGTGCTTCAATGCCTGGTCGAAGCCGCCACGACTCGTTGTAATCCTCTGCTAAATGAAAAAATAGCGGCTCCGTCCTGTCTAGGGCAAGAAGTCTGCCACGATAGTCAACCAAGTGGCGCTCACGAATCTCTTGACCCCCGCTGGCAGCAGACCAAGCAATAAATGGAGGTAGAACATCGAAGCCGACAAAGCGGAGAATACCGTTCTGAATTGGCCAAAGCACTATGTCTATATCACCATGACGACCGTTGTGGGCAAAGGTATCGAACGGATCGCCAGTAGTGAACGAAAGCATTGCTCGCTTGCCTTTCAATCCGCCAGTGTCGTAAGACATACCTTTGCTGTAGGCAAAGCCCGTCGTGAACACCCGGTCCACCCAGCCCTTGAGAATGGCGGGCACCGAGAACCAATAAATTGGAAATTGGAGGATTAGCAAGTCTGCCCAACGCAGCTTTTCTTGTTCAGCCTTGATATCGTCAGCTAGCGCATCGTTCTCGTAAGCATGTCGCTGCTCAATCCCGTACTTCAAATAGTCGGGCTCTAGCATCTCCTTAAAGTCAGCCCGGTCGACAATGGCTTTGAAATTCATGGCATACAAATCCGACACTTTTACTTGGTGGCCTACCTCGGTCAAAACCTCAACAGCGATGTCTTTCAGTGCGCCATTAAAGGACTTGGGTTCGTGATGAGCATAGACAATTAGCACATTCATAGTTAACTTCTTTCAATTTCCTTAAAGTACTTAATTTGTTCCTCTTGTTTACAGCGATTGATTTTTTTCTCAATCGCTTCCAAATGGCAACTGAGTTCACACAGTCGCTCCTTAACCTCCTGCCGATGTGTTTCAAGCACCGCCCGTTGTTCCCCCACAGTGCTATCACCCGCATTGCTCACAAGTTTTGCGATCCCAATCACTGAAAGCTAGATAGAGCTTATGTTTAACTCTATTTTGACTGCTAAGTCAAAATAGACAGTGTGTTGTTTTCAAGAAATTGGCGCAAGACAGCTAGGATGGCACTACTACCAGGTTACTAATCTGTTAGTGAGAAATGCCGGTGTTGTATTTCATCCTGAGTCGCCATCGCTGGCGCAATGAATTAATGTGTTTGAGGGCAAGTTCGGATCGAGCGCCTTACGCGCACTGTCAATGCCCACAACGGGCAGCGTACCAGGATTAAGCAAGCCGAGTTGAACCAGTACACTCGCCTGATCCCAGTAGATGTGCTCATGGGCTAACTTGCCGTCACGGAACCGAATAATCGCGACCGTTGGCACCTCAATCCGTTTCCCGGTCGGAGCAACACCCGGTAGCATCCAGTCCATCTGGATAGTATGAGTGAACTTAGCAACCATTTCATCGACGAGTTGATCCGTTCCAATCGTGCGCGAAACCGGGATTAGCTCCAAGTCTGGCGGTATCTGTGGGATGAAGTATTTGGAATAAAACTCGCCTACTGCTGGTTTCCCGACTCCCCCAGTCATAACCGGAATGTGGTTAACGTAAGCATCCTCAACCATAGTAGCGAGGGCATCTTCAGTGTTGTGACTGACAAACTCGGACTGCACATGCGCTTCCCAGACTGCTTGCAAAACCTCCTGGGCTGGTGTTAGGTTGGCGATCGCCTGTAAAGAAGTTTGGTTGTCTACAGATTGCTGTTTAACCATGTTGAGTTCTCCTGGCTCTATCTATCTAAGAGTGTATTAATTTCCAATGCTTGACTTCTCTCAAATTCTTACAGTGTTTGTATAAATTCAATATAAGCAATCGCCTTCAAGCTGTCGTCTATAGCAAGTTAAAAATTTTACAGTACAAATTGATAGAGTAACCCTGCCATCGTAGAGTAGAAGGCTGGCTCTAACTTAAGTTAGAATCCAAATCTGATCGAAAGTACAACCCTATAAACTGACAATACCGCGCTTAACCGCAACAATCACCGCCTGGGTACGATCGCTCACATCTAATTTATTCAAAATTCGATTGACATGGGATTTAACCGTGCCTTCACCAATACTCAAAGCATCAGCAATCTCGGCATTGCTCATCCCCTGTGCCAGTGAGCGGAGTACTTCTAATTCTCTTTCACTCAGTTCTGGATTGCTGAGGCGCTGTACCAACTTTGCTCCCACATGGGGCGGAATATACTTCTGACCCCGATGAACGGTACGAATGGCATTCAGCAGTTCGTCAGGCTCAGTTTCTTTCAACAGGTATCCTTTTGCGCCTGCCTGCAATCCCCGATAAATGTCTTCATCACTATCATACGTGGTCAGGACTATAATCCGAGCAGATTTAGCGATCGCACAAATTGCACTGATGGCGGCAACTCCTTCCACTTCTGGCATTCGCAGATCCATGAGCGTAACATCTGGTTGGTATTGCTCAAATAGCGCGATCGCTTGTTCCCCATTTTCAGCTTGGGCAATCACCTGCATATCTGGGTCACGGTTAATAATCGTGGCTAATCCTTGCCGAAAAATGGCATGATCGTCCGCAATCAGAATCCGAATGGTCGTGGCTTGGCTCATCGTGCTACTCCCGATTGACGGTGACAATAATCTCTGTTCCTTGTCCAGGTTGACTCCGAATCGTGAGTTGTGCGCCGATGCGCTCTGCTCGTTCGCTCATGCCGAGTAAACCAAAACCCTCAGAAGATGGAATACTCCCAACTCCAAAGCCTCGTCCATTGTCTTTGACACACAAGCAAACCCGATCGCGATTGTAGACTAGCTCCACTCTGATTTCGTCAGCATTGGCGTGTCTAGTAGCATTCGTTAATGCTTCCTGCCCAATCCGCAGTAGATTACTCTCGACTTCACTGGGTAGAGCATACACTGCACCCTCGATCTCATAGTATAATGTGGCATCCAATGCGGCAGTTCTGAGGTGAGCCACGAGACGATGTAGCGCACTCTGCAAACTGCCTTCCTCCAAAAGCTGAGGACGAAGCGCGACGACCGATCGCCGCGCTTCAGACAGTCCAGTTCGTGCCAATTCTTTAATCAGATCCAGGTGTGCCTGAGTTGCTTCTAAATCATCCGTTAGCACCTGGTTTGCAGCACCTACCTGAGCCAAAATACCTGTAAACGCCTGAGCGAGTGTATCGTGAATTTCGCGTGCCATGCGGTTGCGTTCTGACAAAATTGAAGCGGCTTCTGCCCGTTTGCAAGCGGTGATGTCTCGTGCCAGCCAAATCACCTGTTCGTGCCGAATCGGGGCAATGCGAGCCGAAAACCAGGTTTCTTGTTCGGCTGTCCGCAAGCTGTACTCAACTGTGAGCATTTGTTGGGTTCTCAGTACTTGCCGAACGTAACCCAGAAATTCATCGGCTTGTTCTTTTTCAAAAATTTGGTGCAGTGTTTGACCAATCTGCTCCTCAATAGGTCGATACAACTGATTCGGTTTCACTTCGACTGCTTCGACCAGTCGCCCTTCAGCAGTAAGGACAAACAGCGGATCGGGAATGGCTGAAACGAGTGCTCGCAGTTCTGCTTCAGAGGCTTGCAACGCTGCTTCTGCTCGTTTGCGATCATCGATATCTATACAAACTCCCAACACTCGGATGGGTTCACCGGATGCATTCCAGGTAACAATTTTGCCGACAGAAAAAATCCATTTCCACTGACCATCCTGGGTACGCAGGCGGTACTCTGCTCGATAGTTGGGGACTTCTCCAGTAATAAAACCATTGTCAATTGCAACCATTGATTCTCTGTCATCAGGATGCAAACTCTCAATCCACGTAGATTTGGTCAAGTGAAATGTTGCTGGATCGTAGCCCAGCATTAAAGCGTATCCTGGGTTAACCACGACTTCTTCAGTTTCGATGTTGAGATCGTAGAGTCCTTGATTTGAAGCGGCTAAGGCTAAGCGCAGTCGCTCTTCACTCATTTGTAGAGCGGCTTCTGCTTGTTTGCGATCGCTAATATCGGCAATCACCCCTTCGATGTAGTCATCGCCTGCATTGAGATAAGAAGAAAAAAGTCCCCAGAACACTGTACCATCTCGTTTTCGCATCTGGATTTCATAGCTTCGCAGTTCCCGATCCCGCTTCAGCACCTCAATGAATTGTTGGCGATCGTTGGAATTTACATTAAAGTCTGTAGTGTGTTCAAGCCCAATGATCTCTTCTGGCGAATCAAAGCCAAGCAGATCGGCAAAGCGTTGATTGGCATTGAGAATTAATCCATCACAGGTGCGGGTGCGGTATATGCCGACCTGGGAGTTTTCAAAAATATTGCGAAACTTGGCTTCACTGCGTTGTAATGCTTCTTCTACTTGTCTCCGCTGGGTGGTGTCATTGCCCACTGATAAGATTTCGACTACATCTCCCTGCTCATTGAAGATGGCTTGATTCGACCACTCCATCCAAACTCGCCGCCCATCTCGACACAAGTTTTCACCCTCGCCTTTCGGGTACGATTGAGGATTGCGAAGTAAATCATGGACAAAGGGTCTCATATCGCGTCCAGAGAGTTCGGCTTCTGGAATGATGGTTTCAAATACGGTTCGCCCTACAATCTGATGTTCTTCATAGCCCAGGAGTTTTATCCCATAATCGTTGATGTATCGAATCCGTCCTTGCGGATCATAACGAATGATGACTGAATTCGCAGTTTGTAGCAGGTTGCGATAATTTGCTTCACTTTGCCTCAATGTAGCTTCGGTTTGTTGACGTTCAGCGATCTGCTGCTGTAAGGCTTGCGTTCCCTCTTCTACCTTCCTTTCCAGTGTTTTGGCATAGTCTGCTAACTGTTCATGTAGCCGAGCATTTTCTAATGAAATCGCTGCTTGAGAAATCAACAGTTTGAGGACTTGTAAGCGATCGCTGGTAAACACGCCGATACTAAGATTGTTCTCCAGATAAAGGATGCCGAGCAGCTGACTTTGCTTGAGAATTGGCATACAAAGGAGCGATCGCGTCTGTTGCTGTTGAATGTAAGGGTCAGTTGAAAAAGACGATTCGCTGACTGCATCATCAAACACCAGAACTTCTTGAGTGCGTTCTACCAAGTGAATGACAGAGACAGGAATCATTGCACAGTCAGCAACAGCAAGCTTTTCCAGGTTACATTGTCTATTTCGGCTGCATTGAGCAACCACGGTGAGTCGATCATCTTCCAAGAGAACCAGAGCGCCAGTTTCGGCTCCTGCATTTTCTATCACCACCTGCATCAACGTGGCAATTAATTGGTCGAGATGGATCATTCTAGGCAGGGTAATCATTAAACGCTCCCCAGACGAGGGACTGTCGGCCTTCTCCCAAAGTATATCACTTGCCAAACTTTAGAAAATAAAGCTTCTGGGTAGATTTTTTGAAGGTTTTCCAATGACTATATTTCTGTAGCAGTGGGGGTAAGGTTCCAGGCGGTCCCAAAATCTCGTCGCCGATCTCGGCAGAAATGCGATCAAACAACTCCATATCCAGTGTATCTGCCCTTTCTTGGGTTTCAACTGTGGCAACCAATCGAGCAAAGGCACTGGGCGCAGCTACGACTAATCCCCGTGCTGGCTGATCCCCGGTAGCAGCAAAAACGTGAGGTGTCCCCGAGTCCGTGCAGTCTTCCATCATAGAGTTGTGGTGGATTAATCAGTTGCTCTCTCATCGTGTCTAAGTCCTTGCGTGGAAAAGCATAACAACTACAGCTTACTGAATTTTAATGCTTGACTTCTTTCAAATTCTTACGATCGAGGGCGAATCTGCTTTGGTGTCATGCCAGTAAATCGCTTAAACTGTTGTGTCAGATGACTTTGACTGGAGAAACCAACTTGTAAGGCAATGTCCGCGATCGCTAAGTCCGTTTTAGAGAGCATCAATTTCGCTTGTTCCACTCGCTGTTCAATTACATACTGATGTGGCGAAATTCCCATTGCTTGTTTAAACAAACTCGCGAAATAAGTTGGGCTGATATTGATAACGCTTGCTAGTTCAACCAGTGATAAATCGCGATCGAGGTTCGTGTGAATATAATCGATTGCTTGCCGCAACTGAACGCTAGTTAAGCTTCTGTTCTGGGATGTAATTATTTGTGCGACCTCAGAGTAATGTCGCAGCAGATGAATGATTAATGCTTGAGTCAATGATTCGACATACAATCGTCCCATTATGCCACCTGATCGCAACTCAGCTAAAAGTAGCATTGCGATCTGATGAAGCTGCAAGTCTTGCTTACGAAAATTATTCGCGAGGTCTATCTCCTCTGTATCAATTTGAGAGGATTTAACAACTTGTGCGATCAATTCTGGCTGTATATGAATATTTAGTTCTGTCGAGGGTAACTGACTTGCTGGACAGCGCCAGTAGGTTGGTTTTTGAGCAGGAACTAAAAGGCTGTCTCCCTTTTGAAAGAAGGATTCATGCAAGCAATTCTCCGATTTTTGGCTCAAGTAACTAGGATGTCCTAGGGGTAAGATCAGCCAATGATCGGATAAGGCAGGAAGTTCTTTTTCTTCTGCTTTGTCAGGAATTGAAGAATATTGGTGCTGCTCAACCAAAATGCCATTCCAGCCTAACTGCTGACTAGACAGCGCCGAGGTTCTATTGAGTCGTTGGCTCAGTTCACTGGGTTTAAGAAGGGTATTGGTCATTGGATTTATCTTCATCTAATTGTACAAGTTAGCCTAAACAATAAACGCTTCTGATTTTTTCAGCCTGTGACAAAAGTCCATCCTAGACTTAATTCGCAGTCAGGAGTGCAACATGACAATCAAAATATTGAATTACGATCTTGCGCTCGATGCTTCTACCATTGGAGAGATTTTGCCACCCCAGCAAGCGAGCGATAAATGTGTAGAACTAGCAGTCTTGGTCAATCGGCACACGGATGAATTGGCGATCGCTACACCAATCGAGTTTATCGCCGTGATGGGTCACGTCAGTGCTGCTGTTGCCTCAATCTCAACCAATACTTCTGGATAG